>VOFC01000991.1_pt1 | contig 33632 bp, 50 predicted proteins | sample 5384161 | NCBI WGS metagenome assembly VOFC01 (sample SAMN12384722, study PRJNA508395) | human gut metagenome | isolation source: healthy gut B | host: Homo sapiens
ATGACGGCGGATTATGTGAGGCTGGTGGTGCCGACCATGGGCGACGCCGGAGAAATGGCCGTGCTGAAGCACTTCCCCGGCTATGGCAACAACGCAGACACCCACACCGGCATCGCCGTGGATGACCGGCCCATGGAAACCTTTGAAAACTCCGACCTGCTGCCCTTTAAGGCAGGCATCGAGGCGGACTCCTTTTGTGCTGGTGAGCCACAATATCGTGAATTGCATGGACCCGGACCTGCCGCCTCCCTGTCCCCTGCCGTTCACAAGGTCCTGCGGGAGGAGTGCGGCTTTGACGGCATCGCCATCACCGACGATCTGGCGATGGACGCCGTGCAGGCCTACGCCAAGGACGGTGCTGTGGCTGTGCTGGCCCTGCAGGCGGGGAACGATATGGTTATCACCACGGACTACCGGACCCAGATCCCCGCCGTCATCGAAGCCGTGAAAAACGGCACCCTGGAGGAAAGCGTCATCGACAGCGCCTGTTTCCGGGTGCTGAAATGCAAGGATGTCCACATATACATCCCCGCTTTGGATTCCTGATTGGAATATTTTAAAAAATATTCCAATTTGTACTGATTTTTCAACGTTACGCAACCAAAACGCCCCTTTTTTCGTCTTTCCTTGTGAACAGCTATTGGAAAGACCGGTCTATGGGAAAGGAGCATTTCTATGAAAAAGTCTCTGCGTTTTTGCGCTTTGCTGGCTTTGGCCGCCGCATTGCTGACGGTCTCCGCCTTTGCGGATACCGGGCCGAAGGCGCAGTTAAAGGTGCTGGTGAAAAATGCCCCGGAGGAGCCATACTACCTCGATCTTTTGGAAAAAGGGGATTATCAGGGGCACACCTATGGCTCCGGAGACGGGGATGACACATACAGCGGGCTGGATTGGAGCTACTCCGAGGAGGAGATCGCTGCACTGGACAGCGAGCTGCTGGACGCGCTGCGGGCGGCAGTGCCGGAGGGCTGGCACGCCTGCACCGCGCAGGGCACCAACGGTGTGCCCATGTGGGGCGACCTGATCGGCAGCGACGCAGGCGGGGTGCGGCTCCATTCCTTCCGTTACCATGGCGTACCGGATACGTATCGGATCATTCTCGTAACAAAAAGCGGCGAAAGCTGGGTATCCGGAGTCCTGCACCGGGCAACGCTGCAATCCAGTGCGACGGTGGACTGGGCGGCAAGGACTGCCAACGCGCCCAGTCCGGCCATGGCCTATGCGCTGCAATTCCTGTGCACCCTCCTCCCTACCCTGCTGATCGAGGGGCTTCTGCTGTTTGCCTTCGGCTACCGGAGCAAGAGAAGCTGGCTGGTATTTCTGCTGGTGAATCTGGTGACACAGGGCGGCTTCGCCGTCTATCTCGCCGTAACGGTGTTGAATCACGGTGTAAGCGGCTGGTCTTTGATCTTCTATATTCCCATTGAGGTCATCATCACACTGGTCGAATTGCTGCTGTACCGCCGTCTGCTGACGGAAAAAAACAAGGCGCGAGCCGCCGTGTACGCCATCGCCGCCAACCTCTGCTCGGCCGTGTTTGGGCTCTGGCTCATTGACCCGCTGTGGCATTTTATCGTGTCGATCTCTTAAAAATGAAAGGAATGTTCCCCATGGAAACTGAAAAGCTATACTATGCCGATCCCTTTCTGACGGACTTTACCGCCACGGTGCTGGACTGTCAGGCGGGAAAAAACGGCTATACAGTCACGTTGGACCGCACGGCCTTCTACCCGGAGGGGCGGCGGACAGCCTGCCGATCACGGCACGCTGGACGGTGCTGCGGTGACGGACGTCCATGAAAAAAACGGCGTGATTTTCCACAATGTGGACAGAGCCGTGGAAATTGGGAAAGCTGTCTCGGCGCCATCGACTGGGGTCGGCGGTTCGACCACATGCAGCAGCACTCCGGAGAGCATATCTGCTCCGGGCTGATCTGTGAGCGGTACGGCTGTGACAATGTGGGAGTTCCACATGGGACGGACATCGTGACCATCGACTTCAACGCCGATATTTCTTGGGAGGAGCTGCTGGAGATCGAGGGCAGGCCAACCGCTATCTTCACGAAAATCACCCCATCGACATTCAGTTTCACCGGGGAGCGGAGCTGGAGGCTATCGACTACCGGAGCAAAAAGGCGCTGGAAGGGGATGTGCGGATCGTGGCCTTCCCCGGCGCGGACTGCTGCGCCTGCTGCGGCACCCATGTGCTGCGGAGCGGGCAGGTGGGACTGGTGAAGTTCCTGTCGGTGCAGAAATTCCGGGAGGGCGTGCGGATTGAGCTGCTGTGCGGCAAGCGGGCGCTGGAATACCTGTCCCGGACGTGGGAGCAGGCCAAAACCATCGGTCAGCATCTCAGCGTGAAGCCGGTGGACGCGGCGGCCGCTGTAGAGCGGCTGGAGGGTGAGCTGTCCGCCCTGAAAATGCGGTGTGCCGGTCTGGAGGAGGCGGTCTTTGCGTGGATCGCGGCGGAGCAGGCAGGGAAGGGGAACGTGCTGCTGTTCCAGCCCCCCATGAAGCCTGACAGCGTCGGAAGCTGGCGGACGCCGCAGCAAAGACCTGCGGCGGTCTGGCGGCAGTGTTTGCCGGAGAAGGCTGCCATTATGCCTACGCTCTGGGCCGGGCCGACGGGCAGGACATCAGCGCCGCGGTAAAGGCGCTGAACGGTGCCCTCCATGGCCGGGGCGGCGGCCGGAACGGCTTTGCTCAGGGCAGCGTGGAAGCGGCGCAAAGCGCCATTGAAGCTTTTTTCAAGGAGGTCTGACCATGGAATATATTGTCAAGGAACTGCATCTGCCGGAGGAGGACGACGAGCCGAATTTTGTCTATTCCGAGCTGGACAGCGGACGGCTGGAAACCCGGCGGGTGGAATTCTATCCCAACGGCATCTGCTTCGCCTACGGCGGCGATATGGGACATGAGGAAGTGCTGAACCCGGAACCGTTCCCGGAAAATCTGCGGGAGCTGAACCGCCCCGGCGAGGTGGAAGTCCGCAGTATCCCCCGCCAAATGTTCGTTGAGGTGTGGACGCAGGCCCAGGAGCGGCCCGACGGCTTTATGGGGATGTTCTTTTAAGGCTGTTCCCGGAGGAAAACGCCTTTTCCGAAGAAGAGGTGCTTTCCGGCACTGCGGAATCAGGCAAATCGGAATTTGGAGGGAGAGCAGGTATATGAACGTCTTGCTATATTTAGGTATATTTTGGACGATCTATGGCCTTGCTGGATTATTAGGTTGGCAACGCATAAACAATAAATACAAGGGATACGATTGGACAAAGAAGTATATTAGATGTCTTGGTATATCATGGTTGATGCTTGGAATCCCATGTCTTATTTTTTTCAAGACTATATGAGGCAGGCTACAATACAAGGAGTATGTTTGTATTGATGTGTTTTTGTATGTTGCCATCGCTTATTTTCACAATAGTAGTTGAAAAAAAGTTTAATGCTAAAATCAAAGACACGCAGAGATAAATTCCAGTTTGTAGAACTGCCGAAACTCCGGAGCAAAAATGGTTTCCATTTGTTCTGCCTCGTTCTGCAGTCTGCCGACCAGCGAAGCAAATATGCAAAACTTCTCCGTATGGCTTGCCATACGGAGAAGTTTCTGCTTTATGTACGGAACTGAGAGCTTTGTACCCGGAGGTTACACCACCGCGAAGAACTTAATGAGGAACAGGACGGAGATGACATAGGTCAGCACGCTGACCTCCTTGCCCTTGCCGGAGAAGAGCTTGATGACGGTGTAGGAGATCATGCCAAGGCCGATGGCGTGGCCAATGGAGCCGGAGATAGGCATACCAATCAGCATCAGCGCCACGGGAACCATTTGATCCATGTCGCCGAAGTCCACGTTCTTCAGACCCTGAAGCATCAGGATGCCCACATAGATCAGCGCGGCAGAGGTGGCTGCGGCGGGGATAATGGCGGCAATGGGGGCAATGAAGATGCAGGCAAGGAACAGGATGCCGGTGGTCAGGGCGGTCAGGCCGGTGCGGCCGCCGGCCTCCACGCCGGAAGCGGACTCGATAAAGGTGGTCACGGTGGAGGTGCCGGTGCAGGCGCCCACAACGGTACCCACCGCGTCGGACAGCAGGGCTTCCTTCATGTTGGGCATCTCACCCTTCTCATTCACCATGCCGGCCCGGGAGGCGGTGCCTACCAGCGTGCCGATGGTATCGAACATATCGATCATGCAGAAGGTCAGGATCAGGGTGATGGCGGTAAACCAGCCCAGCTGGAAGAATCCGGCAAAGTCGAACTTGAAGAAGGTCAGGCTCATCATGTCAGCGAACGGCGGGACAAAGGAAGCGCCGGACAGGGACGCAAAGGGATTCACGCCCATAAAGACAGCCTCGCCCGCCCAGTAGATCACGGAAGCTACCAGCATACCCACCAGCACGGCGGCCTTGACGCCCTTCTTGGCCAGCAGAATGATGACGAACAGACCGATGAAGGCGGTGGCCACCGTCAGCACCATCTGGGTATAGCCCTCAGCGCCCATATAATCCCGGATAACGGAGGGGTCAGTGCGCCGAAAAAGTCCCGCATCATGAAGAAGGGGGTGGTAAAATCGTTGCCGGCGGCGTAAACGCCCACGTTGGAGCCAAGGCCGATATTCATCAGCATCAGTCCGATGGCGGGGGCAATGCCGTACCGCACGCCCAGAGGGATGGCCTCCACGATTTTTTCCCGGATATTCAGAATGGAGAGGATGAAAAAGATAATGCCCTCAATGAGAATGATGACCAGCGCGGACTGGAAGGACTCCACATAGGTCATGCCGGTAAGACCGGCAATGTTGGCCACCACCACGGCGAAAAAGCTGTTCAGGCCCATGCCGGGAGCCATAGCAAAGGGTTTATTGGCCAGAAACGCCATGCAGAAAATGCCGATGGCCGAAGCGATGCAGGTGGCCATGAATACGGCGTTCCAGAGATCCTGCCCGTTGGCACCGAAGCCCGTCAGCAGGTTGGGGTTCAGAGCGACGATGTAGGCCATGGTCATAAATGTGGTCAGGCCCGCCAGAATCTCTGTTCGGACAGTGGTTCCGTTCTCCTTCAGCTTGAAAAATTTTTCCATGTTTTTCTCCCTTTCTTGTTCAACACAGATTTTGCAGAGACAGCGACCTTTCAACTATATAGAATTTTAACATAAATTGCAACGCATGACTATCTCTGAGTTTTGCCGAAAAAATAGGTGGATCTTTGGAAAAAGACACAAATGCCCCGGTTTTTTCGGTCACAGGCCGTTCCGCGTCCTTATGCCAGCTTTTCCCCCATCGCCTGCCGGATGCGGACATCCCGCCGCTGCCAGAGCAGGGCAAGGGCCGCCGGGATCAGAGCGCCCAGAATCGTCCAGTGTCCAAGGCCCAGCCACCACAGGATACAGACGGCGACAGCCCCGCCGTGGAAGGACAGGAGCGTTCCGCCGTAAAGGTGCATCCGGGGGGTGTGATCCGCATCCCGGTTCAGATGCACCTGCACCCAGGCATCCACAAACTGGCGGAGGTTGTTGGTAGAAAAGATGGTGGAGCAGGGATAGCCGTGCTTGCTGGCAAAGGTAGCCCACTGAAAGGCCATGGCAAACAGGCTGAAATAAACGGCGTATTCCCGATCCGCCGGGATCAGGCTCAGGATCGCCGCAGCCGCCATATCAATAAGAATGGCCCAGCGCCGCAGATCGCTGTGCGTCCGCCTGGGCAGCCATGCCGTCAGGAAAATAGCGGCAATATAGACCAGGATTCCCCCCCAGCCGCAGCAGTGCCAGCGGCCAGTTTTCCTGCGCCGCGCCGGTCAGCATTTCCAGCAGGTTTACGGTGGCCGCCGAGGCAAAATGCCCGAACCGCAGCACCATATACGCGCCGAACCAGCCGCCGATCACCGCCATGCAGAAATGCAGCCGCTGTTTTGATTGTTCCAACTGTTCTTCCATGATTTCCGTATCCTTTTCGCAAAGAGAAGCGGAGAGCCTGACGGCTCTCCGCCCGATTGATTTGTTGTTTTCTCAGAACCTGACTTTCTCGGCAAGATAGCTCTTCACCTGGTCGATAGGAATCCGCACCTGCCTTCCCGCCAAACCCGTTTGGCGGGAGCCCTTTTTATTTCACCTGTGCAGGGTGAAGTGAATCCACCCTGCACCAAGGTTTTTCTTCGCAAAACGCTTGTACGCCGCACTGGCGGCGATGGTCGCAGGTGCGTTCAGGCTGTTTCTTTTCTCAGAACTTGACCTTTTCGGCAAGATAGCTCTTTACCTGATCGATAGGAACCCGCACCTGCTCCATGGTGTCGCGCTCCCGGATGGTGACGCAGTGGTCAGCAGGGGTGTTCTCATCGCCCACGGTCTCAAAGTCCAGCGTAATGCAGAAGGGAGTGCCGATCTCATCCTGACGGCGATAGCGCTTGCCGATGGAGCCGGTCTCGTCATAGTCCACCATGAACTCCTTGGACAGCTCGTTGTACAGCTCCATAGCGGGGCCGGAGAGGACCTCCTTCTTGCTCAGAGGCAGGATGGCGGCCTTAAAGGGAGCCAGAGCGGGATGGAAGTGCATGACCACGCGGACATCGTCCTTGCCGTTCTTGTCCTGACCCACAACTTCCTCGTCATAAGCGTCGCACAAAACGGCCAGAACACTGCGCTCCACGCCCAGAGAGGGCTCGATGACATAGGGGATATATTCCACCATGTCCTTGCCCTCGCCCTCGCGGTAGACCATCTTCTGACCGCTGGTATTCTGATGCTGGGTCAGGTCATAGTCAGTACGGTCGGCTACGCCCCACAGCTCGCCCCAGCCGAAGGGGAACAGGAACTCGAAGTCCGTGGTAGCCTTGGAGTAGAAGCACAGCTCCTCGGGATCATGGTCACGGAGCCGGAGATTCTCATCCTTCAGGCCGATGGACAGCAGCCAGTTGTGGCAGAAGGTGCGCCAGTAGTTGAACCACTCCAGATCGGTGCCGGGCTTGCAGAAGAACTCCAGCTCCATCTGCTCAAATTCACGGACGCGGAAAATGAAGTTGCCCGGGGTGATCTCGTTGCGGAAGGACTTGCCGATCTGGCCGATGCCGAAGGGCAACTTCTTCCGGGTAGTGCGCTGGACGTTGTTGAAGTTCACGAAGATACCCTGGGCGGTCTCGGGACGGAGGTAGACCGTGTTCTTGGCATCCTCCGTGACGCCCTGGAAAGTCTTGAACATCAGGTTGAACTGACGGATGTCGGTGAAGTTGTGCTTGCCGCAAGTGGGGCAGGGAATGTTATGCTCTTCAATGAAGTCCTTCATCTCGGCCTGAGAGAAAGCGTCCACTGGCTTGGGCAGTTCAAAGCCCGTCTCGGCGCACCAGTCCTCGATCAGCTTATCGGCGCGGAAGCGCTCGTGGCACTCGCGGCAGTCCATCAGGGGATCGGAGAAACCGCTGAGGTGGCCGCTGGCCACCCAGGTCTGGGGGTTCATGAGGATGGCGGCGTCCAGACCCACGTTATAGGGGTTCTCCTGGACGAATTTCTTCCACCAGGCGTTCTTGATGTTCTTCTTCAGCTCAGCGCCGAGAGGGCCGTAGTCCCAGGTGTTGGCGAGGCCGCCGTAGATCTCGCTGCCGGGGAACACAAAGCCGCGGTTTTTGCACAGGGCGACGATTTTGTCCATGGTCTTTTCCGTGTTGTTCATGATCCGATCTCCTTCTGTCCTGAAATAGACTTTTTCTGGCTCAGACGCGTCGTATCAAAGCAAAAAAACGCCCTGAGCCGCTTTCCGGCTCAGGGCGAGTTACGCATAACCCGTGGTTCCACCTGAATTCCCCGTTGGAGGCGGGGCACTTCGTTCCCGGTAACGGCGAGGTCCGGCGGAGCATTTCCGTCGCGCAGCTCCAGAGCGCCATCCCGTTTTTCCCGGAGGAGCTTTCACCGGCCACTCCCTCTCTGTGCCTTTTGAAAACGGAACTTCTCTGTCACAGCTTTTACTCGGTCACTGTAGCACGGTTTTTTACCATTGTCAAGGAAAACCCCGCAAAAGAGTAGAAATTTGCATGGAACCGCAGAAAAAGGACCGCGTTTTTCCACAATGTTGAAACAAATTGGGAAAACCGGAATCATTTGTGTGAATGTCCCCCTTTCCGAAAGAAAACCGCCCTGCCGAAACGACAGAGCGGTTTTTTATGCAATTTACTTGCTTTCCCGGTCAAAGGCCACAATCACCCGGCGATTGGGGTCCACGCCGGTGGAATAGGTGGTGACGCCGGGAACATCCTGCAATGCCGTGTGGATCACATGGCGCTCATAGGCGTTCATGGGCTCCAGGGTGACGCTGCGGCGGTACTTGACCACCTTGCCCGCCACCTTGTTGGCCAGGCGTTCCAGACTCTGCTCCCGCTTGGCCCGGTAATTTTCCGCGTCCAGCTGGACACGGACCCGGCTGCCGGTGCGGTTGACGGAGTAGCTGGTGAGCTGCTGGATGGCGTCCAGAGTCTCGCCCCGGCGGCCGATGATGGCACCAAGGCCCTGACCTTCCAGAAACACCTTATAGCGGCCCTTTTCAGGGAGATACACCTTGACCTCTGCCTGAACCTCCATCTGCTGAAGGAGGCCGGAGAGGAACTTGCGGATCTCTTGTGCGCGGTCGTCGTTGACTTCCTCGCCCAGATCCGCCGGTGTGGCAGGAGCTTCCGCCGTCTGGGGAACTTCCTTCTTCACCGGCGCTTCCCGGCGCTGAGGCTTTTCCACCGGTTTCTTTTCCGTCCGGGGCTTGTCCGCCTTCGGCCTTTCAGCCCTGGGCTTTTCCTCCCGGATCTTTTCCACAACCTTGGGCTGCTCCGGGGCGAGTTCATCATCTTCGCCGTAGCTGACGCGAACCTTGGCGGGACAGCTGCCCAGACCCAGGAAGCCGGCCTTGGCCCGCTCCAGAATCTCCACGGACACATCGTCCCGGTCCAGCTTCAGCTGCTCCAGGGCACGGTTAATGGCTTCTTCTTCCGTTTTGCCCGTTACATCAATAAACTGTCTCATAACGGCTCCTCATTATGTTTCGTCATAGCGGTCCGCCTTGTAGACCGGCCGCGGGCATAGGGGCGGTCTCCCACCCGGCCTGCCTCGGTGGTGCTGGTGGCAGCCTTGGCGGCCTTGGCGGCTTTGGCCGCCTGGGCGGCCTGCTGCTTTTCACGCAGGGTCTTTTTCTTCTGCTCTTCCTGCTTTCTCTGCAGCTCCTGGACGGCGGCCTTCCTCCATGCGGCTTCTGGCGTTCCGCCTGCCGCGCCTGGAAACGGGCCTCTTCCTCAGCTTCCATCTTGGCGTTGAGGGTCTTATTCAGAACAAGCTCCTGAATCAGGGAGAACACGCTCTGGGCGATCCAGTACACGCCCAATGCCGCGGGCATGATGAAAGCAATGTACACGCTCATCAGAGGCATCATGTACATCATGGACTTCATGGAGGCGGCGCTGGCGTCAGCCTGCTGGGGCTGGGCGCTCATGGTGATCTTGCTGAGGATGAACTGGGACAGGCCGGACAGAATGGGGATCAGGATCACGCCGATCACTGCCCAGGTGAAGGTGAAGTTCTTGATGAACTCCCAGGGAGTAGCCGTCAGGTCAAGACCCAGGAACTTATAGTTCACGTTGAACCAGCCATCCGGCGTGGAAAGGCCCATCTCCTGCACGGCCTTGACCAGGTTGATCTGGCCGTAGGCGGCCAGCTGGGTGAAGCCGTTTTTCACGATGGCTTCGCCAGCCTTATCAAACTGGACGATGTTGGCCATGTTGACGCCAGCCTTGGTGGCAGTCTGGATCAGGGTCTCCACCGCGGATTCCGGCAGCATCATGAAATGGGTGATGGGCTGACGGATGATGGAGTACAGAGCAATGAGGATGGGGAAGGGGAGCATTGTCCAGAGACAGCCGCTCATGGGGTTGATGCCCTCTTCCGCGTAAAGCTTCTGCATCTCCTCGTTCATTTTTACCTGGTTGTTGGCATAGCGCTTCTGGATCTCCTGCATCTGACCGCTGAGGCGGTTCATCCGCAGCATACTCTTCTTGGACTTCATCTGGAAGGGCAGCATGATGAGCTTGATGACCAGAGTAAACAGGATCAGAGCCACGCCGTAGGAATTCGTCAGGTTATAGAACAGACGGACCAGCCAGGCAAAGGGTACGCAAATGTAGTAGCCAATGGTGGACATTCTTGTTTTTCCTCCGATATTCTTTTGAATCAGGGAACGGGGTCGTAACCGCCTTTGTGGAAGGGATTACAGCGCAGAATCCGGCGGAAAGCCATCCAGCCGCCCTTCAGGGCGCCGTACTTTTCAATGGCTTCCAGCGCGTATTGAGAACAGGTAGGGGTATAGCGGCAGCAGGGGGGACGGAAAGGGGAAATGGCAGCGCGGTAAAACCGCACCAGCGCCAGCAGGATCTGCTTCATTGCGCTTCCTCCAGCAGATCCAGCTTCCGGCAGAGACTTGAGAAACTGCTTCTGGATCTCCGGCCACGGGGCATGGGCCGTTCGTACCCGCGCCACCAGAATGATATCATAGCCCTGCTTCAATTCCAGCGTATGGAGACGGTAGACCTCCCGCAGACGGCGGCGGCAGCGGTTGCGCACCACAGCGTGGCCCAGCTTGTGGAGGATACCAGCCCCAAACGGTTGTGTCCCAGACGGTTTTTCCGGCAGTACAGCACCATGGTAGGACAGACTGCCGACGCGCCTTTCTGATACAGCCGCCGGAATTCATAGTTTTCTTTCAGCGTCACCGCTGCTTTCATGGTCTTTTCCCTGTCCTTTCCGCCTGAAGCAACGTCCTGTCTGTTCCGTAAATTTTCCCGGATACAATTCCAGGGACGGAGGACGCTTGCAGTCCCACCGTCCCTAAAGGACATTGTTCAGGTGTCTCCCGCGCATGAGTCCTTCTTAGTAGCTCAGGCGGGCACGGCCCTTGGCGCGGCGGCGAGCCAGGACCTTACGGCCGTTGGCGGTAGCCATTCTCTTGCGGAAGCCATGGACCTTCTGGCCGTGGAGCTTCTTGGGCTGATAGGTACGTTTCGTTGCCATGTTGAGACACCTCCTGTCAGATTTCCGTCCGCCTTGCGGCGGCATTTACTCAACACCGCTGCATAGCAGCGGAGCAGTAAGCATAGTATATGCGTATTTGCAACGCACCGATTAGTATACAGACTTTTTCAATTTCTGTCAAGAAAAAGTTGCCCTTTTTTCAGAAAATCTCATCATTTTCACCTTCTTCCTTCGGTTTTATACAGATATGGTGTGTTTTCTGTGTAGGATTCCCATATTTTGTTACAGACATCTTTTTTAAAAAATTGATCTTTATAATTAGAATAAGTGTTGCCTGCGGTCTGAATTTTTGGTATAATATATTGCACGATTTTGACCTTTAATCTACAAGAGAGGTGTTCTGATTTGAATTCTGTCGCTGATGTGTGGACCAACGTCCTCCAGCAGCTCAAGAAGGATCTCTCGGAGACGACCATCACCACCTGGTTCGATGAACTGACGGCGGTGGACATCCGGGAAAATACCTTCTATCTGCACTGCCCCAACGACTTTAAAAAACGATATATTGAATCCCTGTTCGTCAAAAACATCAAGGCCGTACTTCTGGATGTGTTTTCCGTGGAGTTTGAGGTGAAGATCCTGGATGCGGACGAACTGGCTGAGTTCAACGGGAAGGTGGTCACCGCGCACATCAGCGAGCGGTTCACCTCCGCAGAGTTCACCTTTGATACCTTCGTGGTAGGTCCCAGCAATAAGCTGGCCTACGCCGCCTCTGTCTCGGTGGCGGAGCATCCCGCCCAGAACTACAACCCCTTGCTGATCTACGGCGATTCCGGCTTGGGCAAGACCCATCTGCTGTACGCCATTGCCAACGTAATCCGGAAAAACGACCGCAACGCCAAGATCGTCTACATCAAGGGCGACGACTTCATCAACGAATTCATCGAGCTGATCCGGGCAGGCCGTGGCAGCGACTTCCGGGCCAAGTACCGGGAGGCAGACCTTCTGCTGGTGGACGACGTGCAGTTCGTGGCCGGCAAGGAACAGGTCCAGAATGAATTCTTCCATACCTTCAATAACCTGTACGAATCCGGTAAGCAGATCGTTCTGACCTCGGACCGTCCCCCCTCTGAGATGACGCTGCTGGATGACCGGCTGCGGACCCGGTTTGAATGGGGTCTGCTGGCGGACGTGACGCCGCCGGACTTTGAGACCCGTCTTGCCATCGTAAAGAACAAGGCGGCGGCGCTGGGTATGGAGCTTCCCGATAAGATCGCCAGTTACATTGCCGAAAATGTCACTGCCAACGTCCGACAGCTGGAGGGCACCGTCAATAAAATTCTGGCTTACAAGGATCTGCTGGGCAGCGAGGCCGACGAGGCCACGGTCACCCGGGCCATGCAGGACATTCTGAAAAAGAGCAACGAGTATATTCCCACGCCGGACAACATTCTGGACTACATCAGCAAGTATTACGGGATCGAAAAAGAGATCATCTGCGGTCAGCAGCGGGTCAAGGATGCCGTGGCCGCCCGGCAGATCGCCATGTATCTGATCCGCAGCATGACCAATCTGCCGGTGGTGGAGATCGGCAAGGTCTTTGACAACCGGGATCACTCCACGGTGCTCTACTCTCTGAAGCAGGTCGAAAAGCAGATGAAAAAGGACCCCGCTTTTGCCGAGACGGTGAAGGAGATCAAAACCAATATCAACAACCGGCATTAAAGGGGTCTGCCTGCACCGTTTTTATACAATTCGTATACTTTCTTTTTCCACATTTTCCGTTTAAAAGGAAAACTGTTCCTGTGGAAAAAGAAGCCGGTGGAAAAACCAACCCTTTTTGCCATTTTTTCTCCACAAGTTGCGTGGAAGCTTTTTTCCTTGCACTGTAAGGAATTTTTCGGCTTTTCCACATTTTTTTACACTACGAATACTTACTGCTAAAAACTTTTATGTTTCTTTTTTTTTAGAGAAAACAGAGAGCATCAGGAAAAAGATACGGAATCTGGCAGAACCCTGTCTGCATGACGCCTGATTACGCGCTCCGGCCCCTCTAAATACACGGCAGCTGTTGAAAAAATTTTCAACAGGCTGGCTAACCCTCCATATGAAATAGAAAGGAAGCGGCTCTATGATCAAATTTTCCTGTGAAAAAGTTTTTCTGCAAAACGCCATTGCGGTCACCAGCCGGGCCGTTGCCCAGAAAAGCTCCATTCCCGCGCTGGAAGGCCTGCTGCTGCACGCCGACCAGCAGCTGACCATCTCCGGCTACAATATGCAGACCGGCATCCGCACCAACGTGTTTGCCAACGTGGTGGAGGGCGGCGACATTGTGTTGAACGCCCGCCTGTTCGGCGACATCATCCGCCGGATGCCCGACGACATGATCACCTTTACGGCAGACGAGAAGATGATGGTCCACGTCTCCTGCGGCGATGCGGACTTGACATTCTGGGCCTGTCCGCCGCAGATTACCCGGATCTGCCGGAGGTTGAGGATGAATATGCCGTTTCCATGCAGCAGAAGGTGCTGCGGAGCATGATCGAGGAGGTGGCCTTTGCCGTCTCCACCAATGAGAGCCGCCCGGTCCATACCGGCGCTCTCTTTGAGATCGCGGATATGAGCCTCAGCATGGTGGCGGTGGACGGTTTCCGTCTGGCTTTCCGGCGGGAGAAGCTGGAAAAGCTGGAGGGCGGTGCGTTCTCCTTCGTCTGCCCCGGCTCCGCTCTCAGCGAGGTCAAGAGCATCTGCGGCGATACGGAGGATCTGGTGACGGTCACGCTGGGCAAGCGGCATATTCTTTTTGAGATAGGCGATACGCAGCTGATCTGCCGCCGGCTGGAGGGCGAGTTCCTGGACTACAAGAACGCTATCCCCCGGAAGAATCCCATTCAGATCGTGGTGGAGACCAAGGCCCTGATTGAGAGCATCGACCGGGTGTCCGTGGTGATCTCCGACAAGCTGAAAAGCCCGGTGCGGTGCCTGTTCGACCATGATAAGGTGATGCTGTCCGCTAAGACCGGCAACGGCGAGGCCAAGGACGTGTGTCGTGTCATCGGCGACGGCAACAAGCTGGAGATCGGCTTCAATAACCGCTATCTGATGGAGGCGCTGCGGTATGCCCCGGCGGACAAGGTGAAGATCGAACTGAATACGGGGGTCTCCCCTGCCATCATCGTCCCCGTGGAGGGCGAGGAGAACTTCCTTTATATGGTGCTGCCGGTGCGGCTGAAAAGTGCGGAGTAAGGAGATTCAGAAATGAAAAGAATCATCTATTATGTATGGGCGATTCTTGTACTTTTTTCTGCTGCTCTTGGTATTGTTGGCTGGGTCATGCAAAAGAATTACAATCCGGCAGGCGATACCGTATCAATCATCTCTAATGTGATCTTTTATGCTGCAGTTATTTGCTATATAGCATGGAAAATCATAGGAAAGAAGAAACCGTCATGAAAACAATGACCATTACAACCGAATATATCAAGCTTCAGGATCTTCTGAAGCTGGCCAACGCCGTGGAGACCGGCGGCGAAGCCAAGGAGTGCGTCCAGAGCGGCGAAGTACAGGTCAACGGCGAGGTGTGCACCATGCGGGGCAAGAAGATCCGCCCCGGCGATACGGTGACCTTCCAGAATCAGGAATACGCGGCAGCTTATGCGGATTGACGCATTAAGCCTGGATTTCTTCCGTAATTACGTTCATTTAGACGCTGCGTTTGATCCGAATATCAATGTAATCTACGGTGACAACGCCCAGGGCAAGACGAATCTGCTGGAGGCGGTGGCCTATCTCTCTCGGCGTCAGCCATCGGGCAAGGTATGATAAGGAGCTGATCCAGTTCGGCGTAGACCACGCCTTTCTGAAAAGCAGCGTGTTTTCGCGGGAACGGACCTTTCTGCTGGAGGCGGAACTGCACAGGGGGGCGCGGCGGGTGCTGCGCTCCAACGGCGTGAAGCTGAAAAACGGCGGCGAACTCAGCGGCATTTTTCAAAGTGTACTGTTCTGCCCGGAGGATCTGTATCTGATCCGGGAGGGGGCGGCGGCCCGGCGAGGCTTTCTGGATGACTGTATCTGCCAGCTTCGGCCCCGGTACGCGCTGGCACTGGCGGAATATAAGCGGCTTCACGAGCACAAGATCCGCATTTTGCGGGACAGCGAAGAAAAACCCTCTCTGCTGGACACGCTGGACGAATTTTCCATGAGCATGGCCAAGGCGGGGGCGCTGCTGATCCATTACCGCGCGCACTTTATCAAGCGGCTGTGTCAGGCGGCTCCGGCCATTCACGGAGATTTTCTCCGGCGGCCGGGAACGGCTCACGCTGAAATACGAAACGGTGTCTACGGTGACGGACCCGGAAGCGGGGCCGCAGGTGATCTTCCAGCAGCTTTTACAGCATCAGGAGGAGCACCGGGCGGCGGAGATCGCCAGCCGGCAATGTCTGTCCGGTCCTCATAAGGATGATCTGCTGGTGGAGATCGACGGACAGGCGGCCAAGAGCTATGCCTCACAGGGCCAGACCCGGACGGCGGCCCTTTCCCTGAAGCTGGCGGCCCGGGAGATCTTTCAGCAGGACACCGGCGAGTACCCGGTATTGCTGCTGGACGACGTGCTTTCCGAGCTGGACCCCCGGCGGCAGGAGTTTGTGCTGAACCGCATCCGGGGCGGGCAGGTATTCATCACCTGCTGCGAGGATGACCGACTGCCGCAGCTGTTGGGAGGAAGGATCTTCCATGTCAAAAATGGCACTGTGCGGTGATGAATACCGCGACGGAGCGCAGCGAACGGAGCAGCGCGTTTTGAAATGCCGCGCCGTTACGCGGCGCATCACCTGCTGTGAGGATGATTGTCTGCCAGCAGATGCTGGGCGGGAAAATCTTCCATATCAGGAATGGCGCTGTACAATGAGAGATGAGGTGTGCTGCATGAAAAAACAGATGAACGGAATCGCTCTCCTGCTGCTGGGAATTCTGTTTGCCATGGCAGGCGGACAGCTGGATCTGCTGGGACTGACGGGGATTGGGCTTCTCATGGGAATTTTCGGAGCTGGGATCGTCTATTGGAACAGCGGAGAGACCTGAAATAACAGAACTGGAAAGGAAGAACTGATATGGAACCCATTCAATACCTTTGGAAAGATCGGAAACGTCATCTGGGGCTGCCTCTTTCCTTTACCCGGTACAGCCTCAGCGAGGACCGCCTGTTCTGCGAAAAGGGGTTTCTGAATCTGAAATGCGACGAGGTGCTGCTTTACCGCGTCCGGGATTTGCAGCTGAATCTGTCTATTGGCCAGCGGATTCTCGGCGTGGGGACGATCTGCGTCATTTCTTCCGACCAGAGCATCCCCCATCTGGATCTTGTGAATGTGAAGCATCCGCGGGAGGTCAAGGAGCTGATCCATAAAAACGTGGAAGCGGCCAAGGACAAGCGGCGGATGCGTACCACGGAGATCATGGGTGGTCCGGGGGACGATGAAGTGACCCACGATTTTGACGACGAAACGGAGTGCGGCGGCTGTTAAACGCCGCAGGAGGAAACTATGTTTCATGTTTTATTGGCACTGCCGGCTATTGCCGTATTCGGCACGGTGGCCGGAACGGTTCTAAGCGTTTTGAGCGGCCTGCTGGTGCTGGCATTTATCGCGGAGCTGCTGTTCGGCTTTGTGTTCCGCATGGCAAAATGGCTCCTGTGGCTGCCCTGTGTGCTGAGCATGGCCGTTCTGGGAATTCTGGGCGCCGGGCTGGGCGTGGTTCCCCTGACGCTGATGCTGGTGTTCGGCCTTGTTTACGGCGTGGTGCTGCTGGTGGGGAAGTGCGCGGTACATCTGCTGCGTTGGCTGTTTGGCCTGTTTTTCTGAGGGTCTATGTATTTGCATTTGGGACAAAACGAGATCGTGCCGGATCATCGGATCATCGGCATTTTTGATCTGGATAAATGCAGCTATGAAAAGCGCACCCGGGAGTATCTGGCCAGCGCGGAAAAGGAGGGCGTGGTGCTGGACGTGTCCGGCGACCTGCCCAAGTCCTTTGTGGTGTGCGACCATCCCTATCACCCCCAGATCGTGTATCTGAGCCAGTTGAATACCTCCACCCTGAAAAACCGGGCGGAGAGCGGCAAGCTGGTGCTGTAATGAAAATCAGGCAGGCTGAAGAGCCTGCTGACCGAAAAAAAAGCAAAAATTGGAAATGATCGGGGCAAGGAGAAACGGGCCGGAAGCGGTTCCGGCTTGGTTCTTCCTGCCCAGAGACGAAAGGAGAACCTACATGGCAGAAAACGAGATTCTGCAATCCACGGCGGTGGACGCCGCCAACGAGTATGACGCATCGGAAATCCAGGTGCTGGAAGGCCTGGAAGCCGTCCGGAAGCGTCCCGGTATGTATATCGGCTCCACTTCCACCTCCGGTCTTCACCATCTGGTATACGAGATCGTAGACAACGCCATCGACGAAGCGCTGGCAGGCTACTGCACGGAGATCTCCGTCACCATCAACGAGGGCGACACCATCACCGTGGTGGATAACGGCCGCGGCATCCCTGTGGACATTCAGGCCCAGACCGGCAAGCCCGCTCTGGAAGTGGTGTACACCGTGCTGCACGCCGGCGGCAAGTTCGGCGGGGGCTACAAGGTATCCGGCGGCCTTCATGGCGTGGGCGCTTCCGTGGTGAATGCCCTGAGCGAATGGCTGGTGGTGCAGGTTCACAGGGACGGAAAGATCCATGAGATGAAGTTTGCACGGGGCAAGGTCACGGAGCCCATGACCGTGGTGGGGACTACGGATCACACCGGCACCACCGTCACGTTCAAGCCGGACCCCGAAATGTTTGAGGACACCATTTACAGCTACGATATCCTCCATACCCGGATGCGGGAGGAGGCATTCCTGAATGCCGGCCTGCGGATCACCATTGCCGACGAGCGGAATGCGTCTGCCGACAAGCCGGAGGAGGAGCGCTACCACTCCATGTGCTACGAGGGCGGTATCCGGGAGTTTGTTACCTACCTCAACCGCACCAAGACCCCCCTCCATGAGCAGGTCATCTATGTGGCGGGGCAGAAGGGCGATTCCATGGCGGAGATTGCCATGCAGTATAACGATGGCTACAACGAGACCACCCTCTCCTTCGCCAACAACGTTCATACCCCGGAGGGCGGTATGCACGAGGAAGGCTTCCGCCGTGCGTTGACCACCGTGCTGAATAATTACGGCCGGAAGATCAAGATGCTGAAAGACGATGAGAAGGTCTCCGGCGAGGACTGCCGGGAGGGCCTTACCTGCGTCATTTCCGTGAAGCTGACGGACGCACAGTTTGAGGCCAGACCAAGGCCAAGCTGGGCAACAGCGATATCCGGACGCTGGTGAACAACATCGTTGTCTCTGAAAAGCTGGATACCTTCCTGGAGGAGAATCCCCAGGTGGGCCGGATGATCTTGGACAAGGCCCTCACAGCCAACCGGGCGCGGGAGGCAGCCAAGAAGGCAAGAGAGTCCATCCGCCGCAAGACGGCGCTGGGCGGCGCGGCCATGCCGGATAAGCTGCGGGACTGCAACGAAAACAACCCGGAGCTGACCGAGCTTTATATCGTCGAGGGTGACTCCGCAGGCGGCTCCGCCACCCAGGGCCGTGATTCCCGGTTTCAGGCGATCCTCCCACTATGGGGCAAGATGCTGAACGTGGAAAAGGCCCGGGCGGACAAGGTGTATGGCAACGATAAGCTCCAGCCGGTGATCACGGCGCTGGGCGCGGGTATCGGTGACGAATTTGACGACGCCAAGCTGCGCTATCATAAAATCATCATCATGGCGGATGCCGATGTGGACGGCGCCCATATCCGGACGCTGCTGCTGACCTTCTTCTTCCGTTTCATGCGGCCCCTGATCGAGCACGGCTATGTGTATTCCGCTGTGCCGCCGCTTTACAAGCTGACCCGCGGCAAGACCACGCGGGTGGCCTTCTCCGACGAGGAGCGGGACGCGGTGTCCGCTGAGCTGCGTGGCGGCAATCCCAACACGAAGATCGACATTTCCCGGTTCAAGGGCTTGGGCGAGATGAACCCCCATGAACTGTGGGAGACCACCATGGATCCTGAAAAACGGACGCTGCGCCGCATCACGCTGGACGACGCCGTTCTTGCGGACGCCACCTTCAACATCCTGATGGGTGAAAAGGTGGAGCCCCGGAAGGAGTTCATTGAGCGCAACGCCAAGTACGCGGTGAATCTGGATTACTAAGATATGCGGATCAGAACGTTTCTGGTCTGTTATCTCCGCATGAGGAGGATGCAAAAGGAATGAGTAAGAAACCCCAATACGATCCCGAGGAGATCCGGTATCCGGATCAGCAGATCGTGGAGTCTCCGCTGGTGCCGGAGATGGAGAAATCCTATATCGAATACGCCATGAGCGTCATCGTGGGCCGCGCCCTGCCGGATGTGCGGGACGGCCTGAAGCCGGTGCATCGGCGGATCCTGTACGCCATGTATGAGGATAACCTCACAAGCGACAAGCCCTTCAAAAAGTCCGCCACCTGTGTGGGCGATGTGCTGGGCCGGTATCACCCCCACGGCGACGCCTCCGTGTACGACGCGCTGGTGCGTCTGGCACAGGACTTTTCCATGCGCTATATGCTGGTGGACGGCCACGGCAACTTCGGCAGCGTGGATGGCGATCCCCCGGCAGCCTACCGTTATACGGAAGCACGTTTGAGCAAGATCTCCGACGAGATGCTCCGGGATATCGAAAAGGACACCGTGGACTGGGATCCCAACTTCGATGAGAGCCGGAAAGAACCCCGCGTTCTCCCGGCCCGTTTCCCCAACCTGCTGGTAAACGGCTCCAGCGGCATCGCCGTGGGCATGGCTACCAACATCCCGCCCCACAATCTGCGGGAGGTGATCGGCGCCTGTATCTGCGTGCTGGATGATCCCAACGCGTCCCTGTCTGACCTGATGGAGCATATCAAGGGGCCGGACTTCCCTACAAGGGGCATTATCATGGGCCGCAGCGGTATCCGGGCGGCCTATGCCACCGGCCGGGGCCGGATTATAGTCCGCGCCCGGCATGAATTTGAGGAGTTCGGTCACGACCGTACCCGTATTGTCATCACGGAGCTGCCCTATCAGGTGAACAAGCGGATGCTCATCAAGAGCCTTGCCGATCAGGTGGAGGACAAGCGTCTGGAGGGCATTTCCGACATCCGGGACGAGTCCGACCGCAATGGTATGCGGATGGTCATTGAGCTGAAGCGGGATGCCAATCCGCAGGTGGTGCTGAATCGCCTGTTTAACCAGTCCCAGCTCCAGACCACCTTCGCCATCAATATGCTGGCGTTGGTACAGAACCAGTCCCAGCCCAAGATTCTGTCCCTGCGGCATATCATTGACGAGTATCTGGCATTTCAGGAGGAGATCATCGTCCGCCGGACGAAGTTCGACCTGAAAAAAGCTCAGGAGCGCGCCCATCTGCTGGAGGGTCTGCTCATCGCGCAGGACAATATCGACGAGGTTATCAAGATCATCCGCACCAGCTACGATAATGCCAAGGAAAATCTGATGAACCGCTTCGGTCTGGACGATGTGCAGGCGCAGGCCATTCTGGATATGCGCCTGAAGGCCTTGCAGGGCCTCGACCGGGAGAAGCTGGAAAACGAATACAAGGAACTGGAGGAGAAGATTGCCTATTTCAACCGTGTCCTCTCCGACGATGCGCTGGTGCGTCAGATCCTGAAGGAAGAACTGACCGCCATTGCCGAAAAGTTCGGCGATGACCGCAAGACCGAGATTCAGGACGTGGAGGACGAGATCGACATTGAGGACCTCATTGAGGAGGAGCAGTGCGTCTTTACGCTGACGGAGGCCGGCTACATCAAGCGCACCCCTGTCAGCGAGTATACCGCCCAGTCCAAGGGCGGCATGGGCAAGAAGGGCATCACCACCCGGGAAGAGGATACGGTGGTGGATGTGTTCACCGCCTCTACCCACGATCATATCCTGTTCTTTACCGATACCGGCAAAGTCTACCGGAAGAAGGGCTATCAGATCCCCGAGTCCGGCAAGACCGCCAAGGGCACCAACCTCATCAATATTTTGCAGATCGAGCAGGGTGAGCGGGTGCAGGCCATGCTCCACTTCCGGGAGATGGGCAACGACCACCTGTACCTCATGATGGTGACCCGGAACGGCACGGTGAAGCGCCTGCCGGTGGAAACCCTGAAGAACCTGCGGAACAACGGCATCCGCGCCCTGACCATGGACGAAGGCGACGAGCTGGTGTCTGTCCGGGAGACGGACGGCAGCCAGAAGATCCTCATCGCCACCCATGACGGCATGGCCGTGGTGTTCGACGAGAATGACGTCCGGCCGATGGGACGTTCCGCTATGGGCGTCCGGGGCATCCGTCTTCGGGAGGGCGACTATGTGGTAGGCGCTGCCCGGGCCAGAGAGGGCAAGAGCGTGCTGACCATCACGGAGAAGGGCTACGGCAAGCGGACGCCTGTGGAGGAGTACCGCATCACCAACCGCGGCGGCCTTGGTATCAAGAATTACCAGATCACCGAAAAGACCGGTAAGATCGTGGGCGTCAAGGTGGTGGACGGCACCGAGGACCTGCTGCTGGTGACCCAGTCCGGCATCCTGATCCGCACCCCGGTGGAAAACATCAAGGAAACCGCCAACCGCGCTACGCAGGGTGTGATTGTCATGCGCTTCAAGGAGGAGGGCGATCAGGTCATCTCCATGGCGCTGGCAGACCACGAGGACACGGCAGAGCCGGTTTCCGACACACCTGCGGAGGGAACGGAGTCTGCTGCCCCGGCAGAGGATTCCCATCAGGAAAGCTGATTTGCCTTTTTGAATCATGAGAAAGACAGAAGAACCGGCCATTTGGCCGGTTCTTCTGTCTTTGAGAACAACTCTGAGAAGATATCTCAGTGGATATTTTTATCGCGGCTGATTGCTCCGCTCCAGCAGATAATCCAACGAAACATTGAAGTAGTCGGCAATCCGAATCAATTCATCAATGCCGGGTTCCCGTTCGCCGTTTTCATAGCGGCTGATGGTATTCTGGCTCATGGAAAGTTCAATAGCCAAGCGCTGCTGTGACATTTTTCGTGCCAAGCGCAGTTCCCGTAATCTCATAGCATCACCTTGACACTATTATGCCGTTAAAGAGCATCCATTTTCTGTTCTGGCTGCTCATAGTGCAGCAGATCTTCAACCCTGCAATCCAATACATAGCAGATTTTGGCTAAAAAATCCAGATCAACCAGAGCAATATCCTGCCCCTTGTAATAGCGGTCAATTACATCATATTTGATTCCCGTTAAAGTTCGCAGACGGTTGCGGGTGATTTTCCGCGCATCCATTACTTTGGAGAGAGTAACGATCACATGGCCGTATTCTGCTGTCTGATAGCTGACGATGCTTTTTGGCTCATTCATGCAACCCCTCCTTTGACAGAATCATTTTAACAGGGATATCCCTGATTGACATTTACCATATTTAAGGTTATCCTTATATAAGGTAAACATAAGGAGGGGTTTCTATGAAAGATGAGCAGGAATTTTACCGCTGCCTCGTGTCGGATGCAGCAGGGCGGGCGCTGTTGAGAATCCGGGATATTTTATCAGATGAAACGTTGAATGATACAGCCTGCTTTTTTATAAAATCGAAGCCATAATTTCCCTTTTGAGCGACATGGGTATTTTCACTGGCACCCGCCATGATTTTTGATAAAAAAGCACACGGCGCAGCCGTGTGCTTTCTGTTTTGGGGTGTTTCCAAAGAGGGGGATTGCAGTCCCCCTCTTTGTATCGTTTGGAATCCGGGGCGAATCGAAACGCCCTGGTGCTTTCCGATGAGGGTCAAAGGGGGAGGAGCCTTTCCAGAAAGGCTCCTCCCTTTGTCTTTACTCCTCGTGTGCTGTCACCTTGATATGCAGCTCGTCCAGCTGAGCCTGCGTTACCTCGCTGGGGGGCACTCATCATGACGTCCTGCGCGTTCTTGTTCATGGGGAAGGGGATGATCTCCCGGATGCTGTCCTCACCGGCCAGTAGCATCACCATGCGGTCAACGCCCGGGGCAATACCGGCATGGGGGGTGCGCCGTAGGTAAAGGCGTTGTACATGGCGGGGAACTTGGCTTTTACATCTTCCTCGCCCAGACGCACCAGCTCAAAGGCCTTGATCATGATCTCAGGATCGTGGTTCCGCACGGCGCCAGAGCTGAGCTCCACGCCGTTGCACACCAGATCGTACTGATCGGCGGTGATGCTCAGAGGATCGATCTCACCCCGCTCGGCCTTCAGCAGCACGTCCAGCCCACCGGCAGGCATGGAGAACGGGTTGTGGCAGAATTCCAGTTCGCCGGATTCATCGCCAATCTCATACATGGGGAAGTCCACGATCCAGCAGAAGGCGTACTGCTCCTTGTCCATGTGGCCGGGAACGGCTGCGCCCAGCGTCTTGACCAGCACACCGGCGGTCTTTTGCGCCGCGCCCAGCGCACCGGCAGAGAGCGCCACGAAGTCGTTGGCCTTCAGGTTCAGAGCGGAAACCACCTGCTCCTTGATGGGCTGGACGAACTTGGCAATGCCGCCGACGATCTCACCGTTTTCGTCCAGACGGAACCAGTAAGGCTTGCCGCCGGAGATGACCTCCACATCGGCCAGCGTTTTGTCAATGAATTTCCGGGTCTCGTGGAAATCGCTGACCACCACGGCCTTGACCCGGTTACCCTCAAAGGGGCCGAAGCCGCAGCCGCTCAGCACGTCGGTGACGTCCTGCACCGTCAGGTCAATCCGCAGATCCGGCTTGTCGGAGCCGTACTTCTCCATGGCCTCCAGATAGGGAATACGGACAAAGGGGGCTTCGCTGGCCCGGTCGTAGGTGCCGTATTTGGCGAAGATGGGGGGCAGAACCTTTTCACAGACGGCGAACACGTCCTCCTGAGAGGCAAAAGCCATCTCCATATCCAGCTGATAGAACTCGCCGGGAGAACGGTCGCCGCGGGCGTCCTCGTCCCGGAAGCAGGGGCAATCTGGAAATAGCGGTCAAAGCCTGCGGCCATCAGCAGCTGCTTGAACTGCTGGGGCGCCTGGGGCAGCGCATAGAATTTGCCGGGATGCTTCCGGGCAGGCACCAGATAGTCACGGGCGCCTTCAGGGGAGGAGGCGGTCAGAATGGGGGTGGTGATTTCCATGAAGCCCTCGGCGGTCATAGCCTGCCGCAGAGCGGCCACCACGTTGCAGCGCAGAATGATATTCTTCTTTACGGCGGGGTTCCGCAGATCCAGATAACGGTACTTCAGCCGCAGAGCCTCGTCGGCATCCCGGCTGCGGTTGATCTGGAAGGGCAGCTCTGCGTGCTGGCAGCGGCCCAGCACCTCCACCTTGGCAGGGACGATCTCAATATCGCCGGTGGCCATCTTATTGGTCTTGCTGTCCCGCTCCCGGACGATGCCCTCCACGGAAATGGTAGACTCCTTGGTGATGGCCTTAAAGGTGTTCACCATGTCCTCGGTTTCCGCCACCACCTGCGTGGTGCCGTAGAAGTCCCGGACCACCACGAAGGCCAGATTGGCGCTGACCACGCGGACGTTCTCCATCCAGCCGGAAATTTTCACCTGCTTGCCTGCGTCGCCAAGGCGCAGCTCTCCACAGGTATGGGTTCGATTCTGCATCATATTGTTGCTTCCTTTCCATGAAAAGTGATTTGAAATTGTATAATTAAAATCGGAAATAACAAATTGTATTCATTCGGCCGCCTGTTTCCACAGTGCGTGAGCCATTTTCTGCCCGATCTCGTGGCCGTTCTTCATCATCAGCGGAAGCGTGACCCCATGGTCAAAGTCCCGGTAGCTCCACGCATTCGTCCAGAATTGCAGATCCTCCGACCGCCATGTGTCAGTCCCATTGTCCTGCGCGAAGCCGATGAGCAGGTGGTCTATGTCATCGGCCTCCGGGTATTTGACATGGCTCCCCACGATCCCTTCCAAGAAGGGGAGGGCCTGCACCACCACGTTGAAGGGGGAGCGCCGGAACCGTAATTCCTGAATTTCCGACCAGAGATCGTCAAATTCCTCTGTCCCGGCGGTGAGCTTTAGATTCTGATCTTCATGGCCGCTGCCGGTAAAATCGATCAGGGTCACATAAACGAGGTCCGGCTCCAGACCGGGAAACAGGGTGTCCACACCGATGGGCCGGGCATACCAAAGCCCCCAGATCACCAGCAGCGCCGCCAGCAGCAGCGGCAGGTCACGCTTCAGAGTCAGTTTCATAACAGGCTCTTTCTGTGGTTATTCCACGATCACGCTTCCCTTTTCCAGTTCGGCAAGACCAGCCTTGATCCGGTCGATGGTCTCCTGCGTATTCAGTTTGGTCTGCTCACCGGATTTCATATCCTTGCAGGCCACCACACCTTCTTTGATCTCGTCCTCTCCTAAGAAAATCACATAGGGGATGGCCAGCTTGTCGGCGTAGCTCATCTTGGCCTTGAACTTCTTCTGCTCGCAGTGGAGCTGGGTGCGGATGCCTGCCTGCCGCAGCTGGGTAGCCAGCGCGATGGCGGAGGAGAGGTCCTCCGTCATAGGCAGGATCAGCACATCCGCCGGGGCGGTGGGCAGGTCTCCGTTCAGCATCCCCTGCTCGCCCAGCACGTAGAACAGCCGGGTCAGGCCGATGGAAATGCCCACGCCGGGGAGCTGCTTGTCGGTGTAGAACTCCGCCAGATTGTCATACCGTCCGCCGGAGCACACGGAGCCAATCTCCGGGTGATCCAGCAGCGTGGTCTCATAGACCGTGCCGGTGTAGTAATCCAGGCCACGGGCAATGGTGAGATCCACGGCAAAGTTCTCCGTCGGGACGCCGAAAGCTGCCAGATAGCCCACCACGGTTTTCAGCTCGCTGAGTCCCTGATCGAAGGTTTCATTTTTGCCGGCATAGCCGTCCAGCGCCGCCAGAACCTCCTCGTTGGTGCCTTTGATGGCGATGAATTTCAGAATTTCATCGGCGTCCGCTTCACTGACGGCAAAATCCTCCACCAGAATGGTTTTCACCTTTTCGGGCCAATTTTGTCCAGCTTGTCCACGGTACGCATCACGTCGGCGGATTTCTCCGTAAGCCCCAGCAGGGCATAGAAGCCGTTCAAAATTTTCCGGTTGTTTACTCGAATCTGGAACCGCTTCAATCCCAGGGTGGAGAAGGTCTGATAGATGATGGAGGGAATCTCCGCCTCGTTGGTGATGTCCAGCTTGCCGTCGCCGATAATGTCAATGTCCGCCTGATAGAACTCCCGGAAGCGGCCCCGTTGGGCGCGCTCACCCCGGTACACCTTGCCGATCTGATACCGGCGGAAGGGGAAGGACAGTTCATTATAGTGCAGAGCCACATACTTGGCCAGAGGCACCGTCAGATCAAAGCGGAGGGAGAGGTCGCTGTCGCCTTTCTGAAAGCGGTAAATCTGCTTTTCCGTTTCGCCGCCGGCCTTGGCCAGCAGCACCTCACTGGATTCGATCACCGGGGTGTCCAGCGGCGTGAAGCCGTACAGGGAATAGGTTTTGCGGAGGATCTCCATAATGCGCTCCATCTGCTGCTGGGGCGCGGGCAGAAGCTCCATGAAGCCGGACAGCGTCCGGGGGGTCATTTTAGCCATAGTTTTACTCCTTTTCGGATGAAATTACACAACAGACTGGGAAAATCGGACAAAAAAACGCTCCCGTCCCTGTGCTTTGGGACGAGAGCGCATCGCTTCGTGGTGCCACCCAAATTCGGGGCAGACTGCCCCCTTTGGCCTTCTGGTACGGGAAAGGAACCGTGGGCGTTTCCGCCCCCGCTCCGCCGCTGTCCTTCCTCCGGCACAGACGGGATCCTTTCAGCGGGAGATCCCTCTCTGTAAGCCTGTGATCCGGCATACTGCTGCGGCGTCATAGCGGTGTTATTCAATTCGGCGCAGGAAAACACACGGCTGCGGCGGAGATCAGAATGACCTGCTCCTACACATCAACCGAGGGTATCATAGCCGTTTTCCGGCAGTTTGTCAAGCGATGGGGCGGTTGCTGGTGGGGTTGACGATCATACGCCAGTCCAGATCCCCTCTGGCAAGGCCCAGCACCAGCATCTCCGCTGTGGCGATGTTGCTGGCAAAGGGAACGTTATTCTGATCGCACAGGCGGGAGATGTAGCTGATTTCGCTGGCCATCTTCTCGTTGCTGGGATCGTTGAAAAACAACACCAGATCGAACTCATTATAAGCGATCCGGGCGCCAATCTGCTGGCTGCCGCCATGGGCGTAGGACAGGAAACAGTGTACCTTCAGGCCGGTAGCTTCCGCCACCATATGGCCGGTGGTGTTGGTGGCATACAGGCTGTGGCGGGACAGAATGCCTGCATACGCGGTGCAGAACTGTACCATCAGATCTTTGCGGTTGTCATGGGACATGAGTGCGATATTCATGGCAGGGTCTCCTTTCCAGGATGTTCTATCTGATCCGCAGAAGCGGCGCCCGGCCGCCCTGCAGACGAATAGCGATGTTACGATAGGCCCCGGCAGCGCCGCCGCGGGAGGCCAGCAGCAGGGGAACGCCCCGGTTCAGCGCCAGAGGCAGAGCATCGTCCTCCGGCACAACGCCGATGAGGGGCAGACCTGCTTTATCAATGGCGTCATCAATGGTGGCGTGCATACTGTGGAGCAGCTTCTTTTTCACCCGATTTACCACCAGATGCAGCCGGCCCGACCCAAATTGCCGCAGCTCCATTACGGTATGCTGGGCGTCCCGCAGGGAGGAGGCGTCCTGTGTGGTAACGACCACGCAGCGATCTGCCGCGCAGACCGCCAGACGGAACCCCTCGCCCAGACCTGCCGGTGCGTCCAGCAGGCAGTAATCAAATTGCTGGCGAATCTTGGCCAGCATCAATCGGAAGTTCAGCGTGGTGACGCACGGTCCCCGCATCCGCACCGGCGCGGTCAGCAGATAGAGATTCGGCACATTGGGGTGGCTGACCACCGCAGATTCCAGGGAACAGCGGTTCAGCGCTACATCGGAAAAATCCATCAGGGCGCGGTCAGTCAGTCCCAGAGCGAGGTCCAGATTCCGCAGGCCGATGTCGCAGTCCACGCACAGCACGCGCTTGCCGCTGAGGGCCAGCGCCGTGCCGACGCCTGCGGTCAGGGAGGTTTTCCCGGTGCCGCCCTTGCCGGACACAACAGCAATACATTGTCCGTTCACGGCACCACTTCCTTCCAGTTCCTATTATAACGGATTCTTTTTGATTTTTGCAAATGGTCTGGGATATTTTTTTGGCGTTTCTGCAATTTTTTTTATAAAAATGACCCGATGGGTCACATCCGTACCCGGTATGGAATCGTCGGCAGTACGTTCTACCCGTCCGCCCAGAATTCCAATGGCCTTTTTGGCTTGTTCCAGTTCCTCGCCGGATTCCACGGATTTCATGGACAGGAAGGCGCCGCCGACCTTCACCAGCGGCAGGCACAGCTCACACAGCACGCTGAGGTTGGCCACAGCGCGGGACACGGCAAAGTCAAAGCTCTGCCGGTGGTCTGCCGCAAATTCCTCTGCACGGGCGTGGATGCACTGCACATCCGTCAGTCCCAGATCGTCGCAGACCTCCTGCAAAAAAAGGTGATCCGCTTGCCGAGGGAGTCCAGCAGCGTCATGCGGATGGACGGCTCCAGAATTTTCAGGGGCATACCGGGCAGCCCCGCGCCGGTTCCCACATCCACCACGGATTTCCCCTTGAGGTCGGCAAGGGTCAGCAGGGCAGCGCTGTCAAGAAAGTGCAGTGTCGCCACATCCTGCGGCTCCGTGATGGCCGTCAGGTTCATGACCTTATTTTTTTCCAGCAGCAGCTCCCCGTACCGCAGCAGGGAGGGGGTACCGCTGTCGTCCAGGCCCAGCTGGGCCAGACCCTTTCGCAGAAGCGCTTCCATCACTTTTGCTCTTTCAGCAGATCCCGGATCTCTGTCAGCAGCTTTTCCTCAGCGGAAGGCTCCGGCGGTGCGGGGGGCTCAGCGGGGGCTTCCTCTTCCTGCTTCTTCATCTTGTCGTGGAAGCCGTTGATGGTTTTGATCATCAGGAACACCGCAAAGGCAATGATGAGAAAATCCAGAATGGTGGCGAGGAAGGTGCCGTACCGAACGGCAACTTCCGTGGATGCGTCGATCACGCCGTCAGCACCGGCGACGGCCTGCTTGAGAACGATTTTCCAGTTGCTGAAATCAATGCCGCCGGTGAGCATGGAGATCAGGGGCATGATGATATCATTCACAAGAGAGGTGGAAATTTTGCCGAACGCGCCGCCAATGATGACGCCGACGGCCATATCCATCACATTACCGCGGGCAATAAAGGCTTTGAACTCGCCCATAAACCCTTTTGCTTTTCCAGGTGCAGGCATAGGAGGAACCTCCTTTTTATGTTGTGAAAATTTCAAATTCTGAAAGCCTTGCGCCGCAAGGCTTTCAGAGGCCAAACCGGGATGGAGCCGTTTTCGCGGGGGAAAATGGTCCGTTGATGGACTTTCACCGCTCCAGCGGCTGTAAACGGATGATACGTTTTGTATTATTCAATACTTGAAATACAAAACGTAAAATATCGCTTTTCCCGGTAGTTTTCCGGGCTGGTGGAAAACTTACTTCTTTTTCGGAACCAGAACCTTGGTGCCGCCCATGTAGGGCCACAGGACTTCGGGGATCTTTACGGTGCCGTCCGCCTGCAGGTTGTTTTCCAGGAAGGCAATCAGCATCCGGGGAGGCGCCACGCAGGTGTTGTTCAGTGTGTGGCAGAGCTGCATCTTGCCGTTTTCATCCTTGTAGCGGATCCGCAGGCGGCGGGCCTGTGCATCGCCGAGATTCGAGCAGGAGCACACTTCAAAATACTTTTGCTGCCGGGGCGACCATGCTTCGATATCGCAGGACTTCACCTTCAGGTCTGCCAGATCGCCGGAGCAGCATTCCAACTGCCGCACGGGGATATCCATGGAGCGGAACAGCTCCACAGAGAAGTTCCACAGCTTGTCATACCACATCTTGGACTCTTCGGGCTTGCAGACCACGATCATCTCCTGCTTTTCAAACTGGTGGATGCGGTACACGCCCCGCTCCTCGATGCCGTGGGAGCCCTTTTCCTTGCGGAAGCAGGGGGGAATAGGAGGTAAGGGTCTGGGGCAGCTTTTCAGCGGGGATGATCTGGTCAATAAACCGGCCGATCATGGAGTGTTCGCTGGTGCCGATCAGATAGAGATCCTCGCCTTCGATCTTGTACATCATGGCGTCCATATCCGTCTGGCTCATAACGCCCTCCACCACGTTGCCGTGGATCATGAAGGGGGATGCAGTAGGTGAAGCCCTTGGAGATCATGAAGTCCCGGCCATAGGCCAGCACCGCCTCATGGAGCCGGGCGATATCGCCCAGCAGATAGTAAAAGCCGTTGCCGGAAACGCGGCCTGCGGCGTCCATGTCGATGCCGTCAAAGCTCTCCATGATTTCGGTGTGGTAGGGGATGGGGAAGTCAGGCACCTTGGCCTCGCCGAAGCGCTGAACCTCCACGTTGCAGCTGTCGTCCGGGCCGATGGGAACGGAGGGGTCAATGATCTGGGGGATCTGGAGCATGATGTGATGGATCTTTTCGTCCAGTTCCGCCTCCAGCTTTTCCAGAGCAGCCAGCCGCTCGGCTTCGTCCGTGACCTGCTTCTTTACGGCCTCGGCCTCTGCCAGCTTGCTGGGATCTTTCTTGGCCTGTCCCATCAGCATACCAACCTGCTTGCTGAGCCGGTTGCGGTCAGCGCGGAGCTGGTCGGCCTCCTGAATGTTAGCCCGGCGCTGAGTGTCCAGCGCAATGACCTCGTCTACCAGAGGCAGCTTTTCATCCTGAAATTTCTTCTTGATGTTTTCCTTTACGGCATCCGGGTTCTCCCGGACAAACTTCATATCAAGCATATTTCTTCCTCACTTCTCATTTATATTCATTTTGAGTTTTCTCACGAATTCAAAATCGCTTCCCGCAGCTCCAGATACCGCTGAGCGGGGGCGGTGATGCCATCCGGCGCGGTATCGGGCAGCAACTCTGCCAGTCCCTGATCACTGATCTCCTGCAGGGTCAGGCGGCAGCCGTCCAGATTTCCGGCGGCATACTCCTGCTGAAGATTGTACAGCGCCAGCAGGGCGTCGTTTTCCTTTTCCAGCGCGGCAATACTGTCGTCCTTGGCCTTGGCGGCATCTTCCGCAGTGTCCCGCTCTTTCTGGGCTTCACTGAGCTGCTTTTGCAGATCAATGACCTGCTCCTGACTGGTCTGGATCTCCTGAATAGCGGAGACGGAATTTTGCAGCTGTCCCAGCGCTTCACTGTTGCTGCGCTGATGCGCCAGCAGGGAGAGGAACATCAGCATAAATGCCGCCAGAAACAGAATCAGGATGTAGACGATGACGGGCTTTTTGCCGGTATCCGGCGTTTCGGAGGAAGGGGTCACGTCTCCTCCGTCGGCTCGTTTTTCAAATTTCATGCCTGAGGTCCTTCCTTTGCTTTGTTGATTTTTATAAGGGCCAGCGCGTCCAGCAGATCGTTTAGATCATCCAGACCGTAATATTCCAGCTCAATGCGGCCCTTTTTCCGGCCGGAAACGATCTTTACGCCCCGGCAAAGCTTGGCTTTCAGCTCGTTCTGTGCCTCGGCAAGATAATCCACCTCATCGTTCCGGGGTTTTTTCGACTCCTTTTTTTCAGCGGACAGCCGCTTTACCAGCGCTTCCGTCTGCCGGACGGACAGTCCCCCGGCAATAATGGCGTTGGCGGCGCTTTCCTGAAGGGAGGGGGAGGGGGCACCAGCGCCCGCGCATGACCGGCGGTGAGTTTATTTTCCTCCACCAGCTTCCGCACGGAGGGGGACAATCCCAGCAGCCGCAGGGCATTGGTAACGGCGCTGCGGGATTTGCCCACCCGCTGGGCCGCCTCCTCCTGGGTCATATGGTAGGTTTCAATCAGGGACTGGAACCCGGCGGCTTCCTCCATGGGGTTCAGATCCTCCCGCTGGAGGTTTTCAATCATGGCCAGCTCGGCGGCCTTGCGGTCGTCGGCTTCCATGACGATTACCGGCACTTCCTGCAAGCCCGCCAGTCTGGCGGCCCGCCAGCGGCGTTCACCAGCAATGATTTGATAGTAGCCGGAGGACAGCTTCCGCACGGTGAGGGGCTGGATGATGCCGTGTTCCGTAATGGAATCCGCCAGTTCCTGTAAGGATTCTTCATCAAAGTGCTTTCGGGGCTGGCCGGAATAGCTTTCCACCTGAGAGATCGGTATGGACAGGCTGCCGCTGGATTCCGTTTTCATCACATCGTCGCCCAGCAGGGCGCCGAGACCTTTTCCAAGGCCGGATGGCCTTTTCGATGCCATAGAAAGAGACTCCTTTCTACTGTTTTGACAGGAACTCTTTTGCAAGAGCCTGATAGGCTTCCGCACCGCGAGAGGTGTGGTCATAGGCGTTGATGGGCTTGCCGTGGCTGGGCGCCTCGGACAGCCGGACATTGCGGGGAATGACGGTGGCGTAGACCTTGCCGGGGAAGTAGTGTTTTACTTCCTCCGCCACCTGCATGGCGAGGTTGGTGCGGCCGTCGAACATAGTCAGAAGCACCCCTTCCAGAAACAGCCTGGGGTTCAGAGACCGCCGCACGATGCGGACGGTGTTCATCAGATCGCTGAGCCCTTCCAGCGCAAAATACTCGCCCTGCACCGGCACCAGAATACTGTCGGCAGCGCAGAGAGCGTTGAGGGTCAGCAGCTCCAGAGAGGGAGGGCAGTCGATAAAAATGAAGTCGTAGTTGTCCTGAATCTGCTGCAGGGCGTCTTTCAGCAGATATTCCCGCCGATCCATGCCAATCAGCTCAATTCCCGCACCCGCCAGCGCTTTGTTGGAGGGCAGAACGTCACCGTATTTGGTATGTACCACAGCGTCCGCAGCAGGCACGTCCGACACCAGCACCTCATAGATCCCCTTGGAGACGGTTTTATCCACCCCCATGCCGGAGGTGGAGTTGGCCTGCGGATCGAAGTCGCACAACAGAACCCGCTTGCCCTGTTCACACAGGGCTGCCGCCAGATTGACACAGGTGGTGGTTTTGCCCACGCCGCCTTTCTGATTCACAATGGAAATGATTTTTGCCACAGGCCACCTGCTTTCCGGGTATTTACCCTGTTTCTTTACAACGATCCTATTATACCAAGGCGTTTCCTGCGTTTCAAGGTATTCCGGCAAAAAAACGGGATTTTGAGACAACTTTTTCTATAGAGGGTTTCACGTGAAACATTGCAGCGAGTGTAAAGGAAAATCCCCGTCAGCCGTCAGACTGCCGGGGATGTTTCACGTGAAACACGGTTCTATGTTGTCAGCAGCAGCCCTTGATGGGGAAGAAGTGTCAAGGGGAGAACAGTGTCAGCGGGAGAAAGGGCTTCGCTGGAGAGAAGATCGCGGGCGGTATCCCCGAACCACGGCAGCGTCAGGGTTTGCGGGGTATCAGCGGCGTTGACCACAGTGGTCAGCAGTTGACCGTCCAGCTCTCTGGCAAAGACCAGCAGGGAGCCGGCCGTCCAGCGCCAGTGCAGCTGCCCGGTCTGTAATGCGGGCTGCTCCCGGCGCAGATGGACAAGGCT
>VOFC01002204.1_pt1 | contig 33613 bp, 68 predicted proteins | sample 5384161 | NCBI WGS metagenome assembly VOFC01 (sample SAMN12384722, study PRJNA508395) | human gut metagenome | isolation source: healthy gut B | host: Homo sapiens
ATATATTTTTAATATGCTTGGTAACTACTGTTCTATCAACATTAAAAAGTTCTCCAATAGCTTTCTGTGTTAACCACAAATCTCCATCTTCAAATCTAACTTGAATTCCTTTATTATGTGTTTGTCTTTCAAATATTAAAAATTCTGCACTACTGCTTCTTATAATTAAATCTTTTGCCACTTTTATCATCTACTGTTTTCTAAATTTTAGCTTTCTATAATCAACTCATCAAAGTCGTAAATCTTTCTAGTTATACCAAAAAGGATATTTTTTATCTATCTGATTATCAATTAATTAAATTCCATTTTTTCTTTTTTTTAATCTCAATTGTTTTATTTTTTGCCTTTCAAAATTTTTATAATCTACTGATTCATGATATATATCATTAACAAAATCAGTACTACAACAAAGTCTATCTGATATTTTTCTTTATATCATCATAATTAGCTTGTTCTGTTAATTGATGTAATTCTAAATAATTTCTTACTCTGTTAGTCAAATAAAGTGTTTTTTCTTCACTCTTTTTAATAATTCTTTATAATTACAATAATCTTTTATTAATACATTATAAATTTGCATTTGTTTTTCATTTAAAACTGATACGTCAAACTTGTCAGAAATCACTCCCAAAATTTCAGTTACGTTATTAATATCTAAATTATATACATCCATTAAAAAATCAAAAGCATTACCACGAGAGCCACATCAAGGCAATAAAATAAATGTACTCGTTCATCAACAAAAATTCATAATATTCTGAATTATTTTTATGAAAAGGGACACACATTATAATAAAACTTATTATTTGGATGTACTTTTACTTTGGGCATGTCGTCAATTACTTTAGTAGAAAATAAACTGTTAAAATATGATTCAATTATACCAATTAAATAGATATCACTTTTAATTGAAAACATTATTTCATCACTATATTTTAAATCATCATAATCTCCTTTATTAATCATTTTCACCTATTTTACTTTTTAATTTCAGAAAGTTCTTTTAAATTTTTTAGACATTGATATAACTTGAGATGAAATAGGTAACAATTCATTATCAACAACAACATAGTTTTCTATCTTAACATTTGTTAAATCCATCATTTTTTGTAATTCATCTTGTATATAGTGTAATTGTATACAATGTGGAGACCTATCAACACTTGCAAAAATAATTCTTTTTAACTTTCTTTGTTCTAATCATGCCACCTATCTTAGTAATTGCCATATTTATATGTGTCTCCTCCAAGCATAATTCATATATGTTATTTGATATTTGTTCTAACTTTTTAAAGCCTTCTCGTTGCATACTTTTTAAGCAACTACCTACAATTATTATTGTATCATCTACATCATATATATTACTTTTCATTAATATTTTCATAATCTTACTCCCTTTATGTTCTTAAATTTTAATAAACTAACTTTTATAACTACTGTTTTGTGTATAAAAGCTTTTTTTCTAATTTTTCAAGTTTTAATCATTGGTATTCTCTTTATTTACTTCGTCAATATCAGCAATTACTTTTTACCTTCTACCAATCCCATAGTGTACATACATCATTATCTATTTTTGCTTTCTTCTTTCCTAAATTCCACCTCAATGTTTAACATTTTTAACTGCTTGTTTCATCTCGCTATAATTCATATACTTTTACACCAAACATATTATAACAGATAATAAAGAAAAAAGAGTATCTAAACACCTTATAAATGTTAATGAAGTAATTAAATAAAATTTAACTCTGGTATAATAAAACTCTATTAATTCTTATTTATCTATAGTACTCCTATTTTTACAATTATCTTATAATACCTTGTTCCTTCTTTTCGGCAAGTAATAATCCCCCATTATTTTCTATTACTTTTTAGAACCTACATTTCCCTTTGATGATTGACCGTATACTTCTTTAAATCCCATTTTCTTAAATTTTTCTAATGCTAATTTCAAAATTGTGGTTCCATAACCTTTTCTTCTTTCCGATAACCTTATCCTATAGTAAAATTACCTGACCATTTCATCCAATTGTCATCTATTTCAGTTCTTAAACATATTAATCCTATTGGCTTACCATTATCATACATTATATAAGAAATAGTTGGCGTGTCATCATAAGTTACTTTATTATATTTTCTATTAATTTCTTTTTAAATAATTCTTAAACTTGTCATACGGAATACCATAAGCCTCATTAGTTGAACCAGATTCCTTTGATGGAATATCCTGAAACATTTCATATTCATCATAAGACATTGTTAAGTCTAACTCCTTTAAAATAACATGACACGTATATCACCTTTCTTTTACTACTCTTTCTAATTTATACATTCCTCTAAACATATTATAGCAAATAATAAAGAAAAAAAGTATCTAAATACTTTTATTCTCCACTAGATAATAATTTTTTAATATCTTTTTCTGATAATGATGATAAACTTTCACTATCACTTTTACCTTCTATTAGATTTTCACTAAGAATCTTTTTCTTATCTTGTAATTCAATAATTCGCTCTTCAATAGTACCTTTAGTTACTAACTTAATAACAGAAACAGTCTTAGTTTGTCCAATACGATGAGCTCTATCTGTCGCTTGATTTTCAACCTGAGGATTCCACCAAATATCTAAGTGTATTACTGTATCAGCCCCTGTTAGATTAAGTCCTGTTCCTCCTGATTTTAATGTTATTAAGAAACAGTTAGTATCATCATTATTAAACTTCTCTACCATATCCATTCTATCTTTACTCTTAACTGAACCATCTATCATATAGTAAGTTATATTATTCTTAGCAAATAGTTCTTTTACATTATCTAAAACTCTTTTTAAAACTACTAAAAATTAATATCTTATGATTATTTTCAATACTTTCTTTTACAACTCTTAACAACTCATCAATCTTAACCCTATCACCAGTATAATTTTCATACATAACCGATGGATCAATACATATTTGTCTTAGTTTCATTAATAGTTGTAATATCTTCATACGAATTTCATCCATTTCTTTTTAGTATCTTTTAAGACTTTCATATATAATATTTTCTGTTTATCTGGTAAATCTATATAAATATTATTTTCCATCTTTGCAGGGAAGTGACTTTACTACCTCATTTTTCTTTCGTCTTAAAATGAATGGCTTAATTTGATTACTTAAGTTATTTAACACTTCTAGTCCTTTTCATCTACATCTTTTATATTATACTTTTCTCTAAATTTAACAACACTATTTAGATAACCAGGCATAATAAAATCAAAGATACTCCATAATTCTGTTACATTATTTTCAATAGGGGTACCAGTAAGAGCTATTTTACATTTAGCTTTTATCTTTTTTTAATTTCTCTAGTTATATTAGCTTGATAATTCTTAATATTTTGGGCTTCATCAACCACACATAGTTCAAAAATTCATATCTTCATATTCATCTTTATCATTTCTAATTAAACCATAACTAGTAATAAAGATATTATAATCATCTTTTTTAGAAAAAACTTCTTTGTCTTTTAGCTACTGTATCAGCTACAGCAACATATTTTAAAGTTGGAGCAAATTTTTTAAATTCTCTTTCCCAGTTATAAACAAGCGAAGTCGGTACTACTATTATAATCTTAGCATCAGGTTTTTTTCTTTTAATATTTGTTTGATAAAGATAATAGTTTGTAAACTTTTACCTAAAGTCCCATCTCATCAGCTAAGATACCACCTAAATCACATTTATAAATAGTATTTAACCATTTAACTCCTTCTTTCTGATAATCTCTTAAAATTTTATCATCATCTTTATCAAAAGAAACACTTAAGTTTTTATACTTTTTAAAGTTAGTAATAAATTCATCAAATAAATTATTAGTTTCTATATTTTTATATTTATCATTTTTCAAACTATCAATATAGATAGCTCTATATTTAGGAATAACTGCATCTCCTTTAAGATATCGTTTTTGATAAATCAAGATTTGTTATTAAATCGTTAAGCTTAGCTAACTCCTCATTATCTTCAAGGGATACTACATTATTATTCTTTAATTTATAATATCTTTTTCTTTTGTTTCAGAGCACTAAATAGACTATTTAAATCTTCTTGATTAATCCCTTCTACACTAAACTTATAAGACATTATTCCATCTTGTCCAATACTAAAGTTACTACTAGTAGAAACATTTTTCAAAACTTTAGTATTATCTATTTTTTACTAGTAAATATTTGATACTTTTCTGATAGACTTACCAAGTACTTCATCTAAAAAATAATACATCTCATCATCATCTGTCATAATAAAAGAATTTTTATCTTCTATAAATTTATAGTTTAAGAATATCTTCAACTACTTCAGCCTCATAATCATTATCTCTTAAAAAAATCCGTCTTATCAAAATAATTAATCTCTTTTCCTTTATAATCTAAAACAATATCACATTTAAGTTTAGAATAAGATATATCAAAGTATAACTTAACACTAGGTTTAGAAGGTAATTCTATTTCTGTTACGTTACTATCTATGGTAATATTATTTTTAACATTATTTAATAAGCCATTGTTAAATTCTTTAATACTATTTTTATCAAAGACTAATTCATCTATCTTTCTTTGTCTTAATTGGGTTAGTAAGTCTCTATCTTTTTCTATCTAATATATATAGGTTATGATTATAAGTAGCAAATTTATAATCATAGTCTAAAAATCTATAGTTTTCTACATCTTCTAATCTTAAGACGAAGTTACCATCACTATCTTTACTAAGATTATATTCCGTTGGTAAGCCATTATAAATGTTATAAATTGTACCACTACCCATTATAGTAAATTCCTTTTCTCCTATAATATTTAATATTGTTTCAAACGCTTTAATATCAATTGATATATAACTACTTGCAGAATAATAATATCCATTTCTTTGACTTCCTATCAAGTCACCAAGATATTCAAGTAACTCACTATCTTTATTATCAAAATAAAATTTATTAGGACTATAGATTAAGTTTTTTCCAAATACATATTCTTTTCTTTCATTATAAGCATCTATAAAACTAGAAGCTTTTACTATAGGTAGATAAAGTATACTTTTTCTTATTACCTATCTTTATCTTTAAATAAATATCTCTATAACTAAATTGAAATTCTAAGTTTATATCTAGTCTTTCCTTTGATTGTATTTGAATCATTATTTTTATAACTTGCTAGTATTTCTTTTGATAAAGCTAATTTATCTATAAATTCATAACTTGCGATATCTTCATAATCATCTATTAAAACAGCTGCTACATGTTTACACGTCTTAGCCATTTCAAACTGTGGACAATTACAAGAGTATCCTTCTATATCAGCACCATTATTTTTAATTTTAACGGTATAAATTCTTCTTGATGATTCTGATTTTACACGATATATATGCATAAAACTACTAGCTAATTTAGTAGTATTTTCTTTTTCAATATCACTACTATACCATCTTCCCTTTACAAAGGAGTCTCTTCCTACAATTCCTAATATATATCCATAATTCATCTAATACCTCCAAGAACAATATTTACTATAAAACATTTTTTAGCGATAAATTCTATAACATCACTTTCATCTTCTTTGATATTTTCTTTATCCTCACTAGTCATATCTGTAAAATATTTATTTAGTTTTTTATTTACCGATATACTATTAAGTGGATAACCAGAATCAATTTTATCAGTTGGTTTATCTACTAAATAAAAATCATCTTTACTCCATGTATAAGTAGATTCTTTTCCGTTATTTATTACTGCTATACCATATACCCATCTACAAGTTAATTTGCCAGAAGCTGAATAAGTATGTGCCAAATTAGAATAGTAATCAATCATTTCTTCATCAGTTAGTCTTTTTTCCATTAACTCGTCTTACATACATACCAGGTTGTTTATCATCTTTTTATATTTTCTATATACAAGTTATCATCCATAGCAAAGACAGGAATATCTATTTCTTTAGCATAAGCATCTTGCTTTGATAAGAGCATTTTCAATAGCATTACTGCCATTTTCAACAACTTCTACCTTCTTATCTAAATCATTTATAGTAATTATTTCAATTCCTTTTTTTAACAATCCATCTTTAAATCTTAAAGCTTTGCTTTCATTTCCAGTAGCAAACAATATTTTCTTATTAAGTAAATGATTCGTATTCTCTTTCATATTCTCCTCTTTTTTTTTATATGTGAAGTTGAAAAACTATAATTCTTATAAATCTTCTTTATTACAACTCTAATTTGTCACACAATAAAACTTCTTACTCGAATGGTGTTAACAAGGCTCAATATCTGTTTCATTTTTATCTAAATAATTTCAACTTTAAAGTTTAAGTCTATTCCCACAATTTTAGTGATTTATTACAATTAAGGCAAGTCTTGGCTTCTAACAACTAAATATTAGTATACAAAAAAAAAAGATATATTTACAAACTATTTCTTTAACTTTTCGTCAATATATAAAAGACTGAAATAAAATCAGTCTTTAAATCTTACTTACTATCATTATTACCAAATAATTGGACTAAATAAATGAAAATATTAATAAAATCTAAGTATAATTGAAATGCTCCATATATAGCTCCATTTTCTTCACCAAGACTATCAAATAGTATTGGTAATTTTTTGACATCATAACCAATATAGCCGATGAAAACTAGTATTCCAATAATACAGATTATAAAATCAAACATACTACTTCCAACAAATATATTAATTATACTTGCAACAATTATTGCTAGCAACATCATAAATAGAATAGTTTCCCAGTTTATCAAGTGATAATTTAGTAAACATTCCAAATAAAGCAAACAATCCAAACACAAGTGCAGTTACTAAGAATATAAGTATTAAGCTTTTCATATCAAAGGCTATAAATATAGTAGAAAATGTTATTCCTGTTACAAATGAATATAGTAAATAGCAAAATGTTGCCATAGCACTACTCATCTTATGAATACGAGCTGATAAAAAGATAGCCAGTCCAAACTCCACTAGCAACACTACTATATAGCCTGCTCCACTCATTAGATTAATGATAGCATTTTCATAATTAGAAAAAAATGCACCTGTAGCAAACGTTAATAATAGTCCTGCAAATAACCAACCATATACTTTTTAGAATATATCTTATTCATCTTCCCCTCCTTCATCTTTAGTATAGCATATTTCTATTCTTTTTACCAATTACTTTATGACTTTATAAGAATCAAAATAAACTTATCTCCAAATTTTCTCTCCTTTAGGACAGAGTAATATTCACTATAAATAAGTTTATCTTTACTACTACTTTCTAAAATAACTAAACCATTATCAATTAACAAATCATACCTTTCAATTAGAATAAGAGCATCCTTAATAAAACTAGTTTTATAAGGTGGATCTATAAAGATTAAACTATATTTATCATTAGTCTCTTTCAAAAAAGTTCTAAAATCTTTTTAGATAAACTTTGCCATTTTCTATAGTTTTGCTAAATTTTCATTAATCGTTTTTAACTGCTACTTTATTACTATCTATAAAAGTGCAAGCACTAGCTCCTTCACTCAATGCTTCCAAACCTAAATTACCACTACCTGCAAAAAGGTCAAGACAGTTACTATCTTTAATATGGTTTTGTATCATAGCAAACAATGATTCTTTTACTCTATCCATAGTAGGACGAGTACCAACTATATCAAAGCCAATAATATTTCTTCCCTTATATTTTCCACTAATTATCTTCATCTTTTATTTCTCCTAAACACTTGTTACATGAAAATATTAAAAAAGATTAAGTCTATTTTCTAATTGCTTATATCTTTTATATTTATTATTATTATATATTTCTTTTCTTAGATTATTGTTATAAGTCTCATGATACGTCTTTATTTTATTAACCAATTCAAGTAATACTACCTGGTTGGGGTAATACTAAAGATACTTTTAAAACAATGATTGATTCTTTAAAAGATAATTATACTATTTATATTGTAGACTACCCTGGTTTTGGTAAAACACCATTCCCTAAGAAGGTTTTAACTATGCATGATTATACAGCTCTGATTATTACTTTATTTGATAAAGAAAAAATTACTAATCCTTATATAATAGCTCACTCTTTTGGAGGAAGAATTGCTATTCTTTTAACTGGTTTATATAATATAAGAGTTAAAAAAGTTATTACTAATAGATAGTGCTGGTATAAAACCTAAGATGACAATAGCTAAATGGTTTAGATTAAAAAGTTATAAGTTATTACAAAAACTAGCTAGAGTTATTCCTTTAAAATATAGAGCTAAATATAAGGATAAAATCTTTAAGATGTTTGCTTCTAGTGATTACAAATCTTTAAATAAAGAAGAAAGAGAAACTTTTAAAAATATCGTTAATTTAGACCTTACTGATTACCTTACTAATATAAAGACAGAAACTTTACTAATTTGGGGAGATAAAGATTATGATACTCCTTTAAGGGATGGTATTTTAATGAAGAGGAAAATAAAGAATAGTGAGCTTATTGTCTTTAAAGATTCTACTCACTACTCTTATTTAGAAAATTTAGATGTAATTTTAAGAATAATTTATATCTATTTTAATGATTAAAGATTTATCCCATCAATGCATTTTAATTTTTTACTTTCATAATATTTAATAAGTTTAGTATAAAACTCTTCTTGATACTCTTTAGCAATAGTTATTATACCACAAATTATCTATCATTATTTTATTAGCAAAAAGCATAGCAACTCTTTTATTACCATCTATAAACATTTGTCTTCTCATAATATATAACATAGATTCAATAATTTCCGTTGTTTTAGTTTTTTCTTCTTGATTTAATATTTCTACTAATTCTTCTTTTTATTTGGCTTTCAATTGAAACTGGGTTTAAAACTTGTACCCCTATATTAACAGGAGTAGTTCTAATTTTTCCTAAATCAGTATCAAGTACAAGTTTATCAGCAACCAATTTATGAATATGACAAAGTAGTTTATAATCACATTCTATATCTTTTTGTTTCTAAGATAAATTGCCAAGCATATTTTAAATTATTAATAGCAATAATATTATCAACGGTAAGTCCATTAACGATTCCACCATCATTTTGAGTTTCAGGAAAGGTAACTTTTATGCCTTCTAAAGTAGCACTGTTCCAAATATAATTAACTATATTTCGTTTAGCAACAAAAACATTTTGATCTCTTGTTAAATTATATTTATTTTCCATTTTTATCATAATAACCCTTCTATTGTTTTTAATTTTTATCTTTAGTTAATAAAGCAAAGAAAAGCTTCTTGAGGTACTTCAACAGAACCTAGTCGTTTCATCTTTTTCTTTCCTTCTTTTTGTTTTTCTAAAGCTTTTTCTTTCTAGTGATATCCCCACCATAACATTTAGCTAAAACATTCTTTCTTAAGGCTTTAATATCTGTTCTTGCAATTATCTTTCCACCTATACTAGCTTGTACAGGTACTTCAAATAATTGTCTTGGAATAACTTCTTTTAGTCTTTCTACTAGTTCTCTTCCTTTTTATCAGCAAAACTTCGATGAACAATCATACTAAGAGCATCTACTACTTCACCATTTAATAGGACGTCAAGTTTAACTAAGTCACTTACTCTATCTTCAATAAATTCATAATCAAAGGAAGCATAACCTTTAGTAATAGATTTTAATCTATCAAAGAAATCATAAATTATTTCTGATAAAGGAAATAGGTAGACAACTACTACTCTTTGATCAGTTATATAATCAATCGTCTCCATGATTCCTCTTTTTTTCATTAGAAAGTTCAATAATTGGTCCAATATAATCTTTAGGTGTATAAATATGAGCTTTTACATAAGGCTCTTTTATTTCTTTTATTTTACTCTTATCTGGCATTTGGAAGGGTGACTCTACCATAGTAGTTGTTCCATCTTGACAAAGTACTTGATATTTAACGGATGGTGCAGTTGCTATTAAGGAGATAGAAAAACTCTCTTTCAAGACGTTCTTTAGTAACATCCATGTGCTAAAAGTCCTAAAAACCACAACGGAAACCAAACCCTAGAGCAAGAGATGTTTCTGGTTCAAAGGTTAAAGCAGCATCATTTAGTTTTAATTTAGCTAAAGCATTTCTTAATAGTTCAAACTCACTAGTTTCTATAGGATATAGTCCACAGTAAACCATACTCTTCATAGGTTGATATCCAGGAAGAGCTTCTATCTCATTTTTTTTTTTTTAGTAGTAGTTAAGGTATCTCCTACATGAATATCATTGATACTTTTAATAGATGCATAAACATATCCTACTTCTCCTGTTTCTAAAACATCTATTTTTTTTTTCTTTAGGAGTATTTATAAATAGTGATAACACTTCATAACTAGTATCAGTTTGTAACATAGAGATCATATCTCCTACTTTAAGTCTACCATCAAAGACTCTAACAGCCATTAATACTCCTCTATATGAAATCATAAATACTATCAAAGATTAAAGCTCTTAAAAGGCTTTTCACTATCCCCTTTCGGACTAGGTAGTTCAGTTACTATTTTTTCAAGAACAAGAGGTACCCCTTGCCCTGTCTTAGCACTTATTTTAAGATATCTTTTTCTTATCAAAGCCAAGAGCTTCTAACTCTCCTTCAACCTTTTCTATCTCAGCATTTGGTAAATCTATTTTATTAATTACTGGAATAATAGCAAGATTATGGTCAAGTGCTAAATAAAGGTTTGCAAGTGTTTGAGCTTCTATTCCTTCATGAGCATCTACTACTAATAAAGCTCCTTCACAAGACGCTAAACTTCTACTTACTTCATAAGAAAAATCAACATGACCTGGTGTATCAATTAAGTTTAACTGATAAGTCTCACCTTGATAATTATAGTTTAAAGTAACTGTATTTAACTTAATAGTAATACCTCGTTCCCTTTCAATATCCATAGAGTCAAGTATTTGATCTTTCATCTGTCTTTGATCAAGAGCCCCAGTTAATTCAATTAATCTATCCGCTAAGGTACTCTTACCATGATCTATATGAGCTATAATTGAAAAATTACGTATATTTTTTTGTTTCATCGTAAATCACCACATCTAGAGTATACATTAATTTAGTTAAGAAAACAACTTTTTTGAAATAACGGTTTTGTACCTTTTTATTACTTTTTGTACTATTTATTGTACCTTTTTATGAGTTAACTGCTTCTTCCATCAGTTTAAACAACCCATCCATAGTCTTATTAAAGACATAACTAATACCTTTTGATATATCTAGTCCTAAATTAGAAAGATTATTATTATAAGATACTTTATTTTTAGTTAAATAATCTTTTCTTGAAACATCCTTTCCTTCCTTTATATCTTTTTTCATAACTAGATAACTCTTCACTAGTTAACATTTTCTTTCTATTAGTCCTATAATCATTATAACCAGTTAACTGCATCCCATAAAGTATCATAAAGAAAAAGAATAAAATTAATATAACAATTCTTGCTATACCACTCTTAGTCATTCTTAATCACCTCATCAAGTACTTCTCCTAAGACAATTAAACTTCGATATACTTCATCTATCGTATTTTCATTACCTCCTAGTTCTATTAATATTACTCTATTAGAAAAGTCTTGATTATATACCCCATTTACTAATGGGCCTTCTTTCTTATAAATACCTTTACTTAACCCTTTTACTTTTTGATTTAATAAATCACTTATCTTATTAGTAAAGTCTAAATTCTCTTGATAGTTACTATTTTCTAATCCCACAATAAATAAAATCTTAGCATAACTCTTACCATCTACTGTTAAGGTAGTTTTATCACGAGTTAGAGAATCTCTATGTAAATCAATATAATACTTTAAAGTAGGATTATTCTTCTTAGCATTTTCCATCATACTCCTAGTTACTTTATAGCTACCAGCATAATTTAATCCTAGAGTAGTTCTAAGTTTACTAACACTTTCTTCTTCTACTAAAACAACATGTCCTTTCTTACTAAGTTGTTCTTCTAAGATATAACTAGCCATTAAGACATTAGGATTTACACTATACTCTAAGTAACTAGTAGGTTTATATTCTTCTGTTTGATGAGTATTATAAATATAGATAGTAGGATTTTCTTTTTTAGTTTCTATTTTTTTTAGAAGTTTCACTCTTTTTTAAGTTTTACTACAGTATTACTAGTTAATCCCTTATAATCTCTATTAAGAAAGGTTAAAGGACTTGCTAGGTCAATATTTAAAAAGTTTCATCATCATCTTATGAAAATAACTAAAACCTTGTCTTTTATCTTCTAAATAGATATTTTGGTTTTCTAATAAAAAGGTCAAAAATTCATCTTGTTGATCTTCAATAGAAATACTTGCTAATAATCTAATAGTAAAAATATTGATAAAAGAAAGGTCATAATGAATAGACTTTTTCTTAATAATATGTTTCTTCTTCTTTTTATTCTTAAGATTCATCTTCTTACTCATAGTACCACCTCTTATTGTTACTATAACAAAAAAAAAAGAAAAGAAGATTTGTCGATAATTAAGAAAGTAGTAAACTATTGTTTAGAGAATTAGCTAGTAGCATTGACATCTTTTTAACGACAAAGTCTATTTCTTTTTAGAACTTACTATATAGTTATATCCTAGAGGAAGTAATACTTCTCTCATTAAGTTTTTATTACTATCACTATCTAAACTTCCTACTATACCAAGTAGTTTTTCTTTTTCTTCTTTTGATAAATCTTCTTTATGACTTTTATAATTTCTATTAAGAGTTGGAACAAACTTTAATGATTTCTTATCTTTATTGTCTAGTTCAGAACTTATATGTTTAAATAAATATTCTATTGAATTACTTACTATAGTTGATGCTTCTAAGACAGTAGGTACTCCTATAGCATTAACTGGTATATTTAATGTTTCATAAGATAGTTCTTTTCTATTATTACCAATACCACTTCCCGGATGAATACCTGTATCTGTTATTTGAATAGTCTTATTTAATCTATCTATAGATGATGCACAAAGTGAATCTATTACAATGATAAAATCTGGTTTTTACTTTAGCAATGATACCCATAATAGCATCATAAGTTTCTATTCCTGTAGTTCCCATCACCCCTGGTGTAAAAGGTAGCAATAGAACGATACCTTTCTAAAACATCTAATCCTAGTGTAAATAAGTGTCTAGTTACTTTTATATCATCTAGAGTTAATGGCCCAATAGCATCAGGTGTTGATATTCTATTACCTAGTCCAATTATTAAACAGTCTTTTAAATTAGCTAATTTTTTTTTATTTTAAAGAATTCTTTTTAATTCACTAGTTAGTACTTTATCTAATTTTTTGTTAAACTGCTACAACCTTTTAAAACATGTTTATTCCACCCATATTTGTTACCAAAACTTTTGATGTATCAAATTTACTTACATCTAAACTTGTTAAACTGCATTTATTACAGTAATAAAAACATATCTCATATTTGTTACTTTTGATGTATCAAAGTTTCTTAAATCTAAGCTTGTTAAACTGCTACAATCTAGAAAACATATCATTCATACCAGTTACTTTTTGATGTATCAAAAAGTTTCTTAAATCTAAGCTTGTTAAACTTGCTACATCCAAAAAACATATTCACTCATATTTGTTACCTTTGAGGTATCAAAGTTTCTTACATCTAGACTTGTTAAACCATCGCATATTATAAAACATACTACTCATATTTGTTACATGTGATGTATCAAAGTTACTTACATCTAAACTTGTCAAACTGCTACATCAGAAAACATACAACCCATATTTGTTACTTGCGAGGTGTCAAAATTACTTACATCTAAATTTGTTAATCTGCTACATCCAATAAACATCCCACTCATATTTGTTACTTCTGATGTGTCAAAGGACTGACAAATCTATTGATGTTACTTTATTAAACCCAGCAAAATAACCTACCATACTTTCATTTGCAATAATTCCCATCTTTCCCCCCTATTGTTAACTTATAGGGATTAGTACAAGAGGTGTAGCGTATATCGTTTTTGATATATCTTTAACTTTTCATCATTTGAATATATTTTGGCATTAGTTGGGTTCTGGTTCCACCTCATCAGTTTTCTCTACATATGCCATTACTGAGCCATCACTTGCTTCTGATATATCCCAACTTGCAAATGCTGTTGCAGGGACTACGTTATCACTTTTTTGTGATAATACTAGTTATTTTTTCTTTGTAATCATAAGTATGAAAGTCTGTTTCTGGATAAGGTGGATTATTTAATCATCTTGTGTCATATAAGCTTTTTCATCTTACTACCTGTTGGGGCTTCTTTTTATTTTTTCCATAAGCATTTATCTTAACACTAAATGATAAACCTCCTCCATCTCCTTGGGGATTATAATCTTCATCTACATACATTCTAAGACGATAGTTTGTTGTCTCACTTGTACTCATTGTTCCTGTTGCTAGACTCATTACTCCTGATGGTCTTCCTGTCTTTGTATTTGCTGATGTACTAGCATTATATACTTTAGGTGCCATTACCTGTGTTTCTGCTCCAGTCACTATCTAACTTTGTTAAATAAAGTTTGATATTTTTACCATCTATCTTTTTAGCTGATGATGCTGTTATATCTTCTGCTGCTATTTCCCAGTTGATATTAGTATTTCCTTGAATACTACTTTTAATAGTAAAGTCAAAGTATTCTCCTTTAGTTAATCTAACTTTCCCAGTAGCATCAGTAGTTGGTAAGGCTCCTGTCATACTGATAGTATTAGTACTTTCAGTATACTCCATTGTTATGGCTCCTGTTGTAATAGTATTTTCCCTCTGACCTAGTCCTACAAACTTAAAGGCTGCATAACTGATTCCTACTATCATTAGAACTAGTATTAAAACAAGTCCGATTGATAATAGTAGTTGTTTCTTGTTGTTCATTTCTTCTTTCACTCCTTCTATTTTATTTACACTAAAAAACAAGATAATACTATTCCTATCCTGTTATTAGTGCATGATAAAAAAAGTATTGTTACTGTCTAAAATCCCCCCCCCCAGGTTAACTGTTATACGTAAATAGATTTAGGATTAGTCTTATCATCTACTAGATAGGCACAAAGTTTTCTTAATTCCCCCAAGATATCGATAAAAGACATAATCAGTACTGATATAGATGATTTTAGGCACCTTTCTTCTCCCCCATCAACATAATCGATATAGATGATTTTTTTTGCTGCTTCTATCATATTTTTAGTACCATCAACATTAACTTTATAACAAGTATCAATATCAATCTCTGCTTGATCAACTTTAGTATAAGCGGCACAGTGAATAATAACATCAGGGTTAAACTCTTTAGTCTTAGAGACTACTATTTCTTTATTAGTAATATCAAACTCACTACTTGTTGGGGCATAAATATTAGTAACACCATTTTCTTTTTAGAATTCTTACTACATCATAAGCCTAATTGACCAGTAACACCAGTTACTAAATATCTCATTAAAATCAACCTCTGTTTCCCTAAGTGGTTTTCTTACCTTATCTTTTTCTGATAAGACTGGCTCTTTAATGTTATATTTTTCAAATTGCCAATCAACATTAATTTCATCATCACACCAAAAGAATACCACCTTCTGTAGAAGGACTGTAAGGATAATCTACTAAATATTGAAATAAAGTATTATCTTCAAGAGTTAAAAAACCATGAGCAAAACCTTTAGGTATTAATAACTGACGATGATTAGTAGCTGTTAACTCTACACTTATCCATTCTTTATAAGTAGGTGAATCATGTCTTAAATCTACTGCTACATCTAAAACAGATCCTTCTAAACATTCTACTAATTTAGCTTGAGAAGTCTCTCCTTTTTGATAATGTAACCCTCTTAAAGTACCTTTCTTACTAAAAGAACGATTTCCTTGTACTACCTTAGGTAAGACACTTCTTGCCTTATCCATCTTTTTATCACTATAAAACTCCATAAAGTAACCTCTCTCGTCATTAAAGACATCAGGTTCTATTATGTAACAATCTTTTAATTTAGTTTCTATTATTTTCATCTTCATCCTCCATATATATACTCATTAAATGTTCACCATAAGTGTTTTTCTTCATTAATAGTGCTTGTTCTTTCAACTTTTCTTTAGCTAACCAACCGTTCTTATATCCAATTTCTTCAGGACAACAGATAGTTATATTTTGATGTTCTTGAATAGTTCCTACAAAGTTAGTAGCTGTTAATAAGCTTTTAAAAGTTCCGGTATCAAACCAACCATAACCTTCTTTTAAAGAGATTACTTCTAAATTATTCTCTAAAAGATATAATCTATTAAGATCAGTTATTTCTAGTTCCCCACGTTTAGATGGGGTTAAACTTTTAGCTTTACTACTTACTCCCTTAGGATAAAAGTATAATCCGGTTACTGCATAATTACTCTTAGGATTAGTTGGTTTTTCTTCAATACTAACTGCTTTTCCTTCACTATTAAATTCTACTACCCCAAATCTTTCTGGATCATGAACATGATAACCAAAAACAGTAGCTTCCCCTTCTTCTGCTTTTATAACAGCCCTAGATAGTTCATCTTTAAGACCTGCTCCATAGAAAATATTATCTCCTAAACCATTGCACAACTATCATTTTTAATAAACTCTTCTCCTAAAATAAAAGCTTCTGCTAAACCATTAGGACTAGGTTGTACGATATAAGAGAAATTAACCCCATACTTTTCCCCAGTTCCAAGTAACTTTTCAAATCTAGGTAAATCTCTTTCGGTGGAGATAATTAATATATCTCTAATACCCGCTTGCATAAGTACTGATAAAGGATAAAATATCATTGGCTTATCGTAAATTGGCATCAATTGTTTACTAATTCCTTCTGTAATTGGATAAAGTCTAGTTCCAGACCCTCCTGCTAAAATAATTCCCTTCATTTTTTAAATCCTCCTTTTAAAAATACTCTTAGATATATTGTTAGTAATGTTAAATCACTAGTAAATTTTAATCTTTTAATCTCTTTTTTCTGTCGCATAGTGATACTTCTTCTCAAAGTATCTTTGACTTTCTTTTAATATTTTAAACTTATTAATAGTTCCTACATTATGATCTATACTTACTGAGTGATCGTGAATTATCACAACATCATTACATACTATTAAGTCATAACCAACATTTTTAAGTTTTTCTCCTAAAATATTTTCTTCATAATATAAAAAGACATTCTCATCAAAATAATTAATTCTCTTTATTGCTTCACTTTTAATCATAAAGAAACAACCTGATACTGCTTCTACATAAGAATACTTTTTCCTTTATAGTGTTCTTCATCATAATCCATATATTTCTTTTGAAATTTCTTACCAATTACCGGTAGATTGATTAACATCTCTTCTTTAACAGTTGGTATCTTCCAACCTCTACTTATCATATTTTGTTGAAAGACTACTGGACTTGCTACTGCTACTTTTCGCATCTTTAAGTTTTCTTGTAAAGTAGTAATAGTTTCTTCACTTGATATTACTATATCTGTATTAGAAAGAATGATATCGCACTTTCCATATAACTCTATTGCTCTTTTAACACCAATATTCATACCCGCAGAAAAACCTTTATTAGTATCTGCTTTAACAACTTCTAATTTATCATTTTCTAATTTCTTTAACATTTTATATGAATTATCAGTTGAGGCATTATCAACAATAATAATCTTACTGATAGATTTATAATCTTTAATATTTTTAACTAATCTCTTAGTTAGTTTACTAGTATTATAATTTATTATAACGAAAACTAAATCTCTCAAATTAATCCTCCTTTCTTATCTTTAGCAGTTAAGATAAGTACTACTAAAATACTAACTGCTGGTGCCATAATAATATGTCCTGTAAAGAAGCTTAATATAATTGTTAAAAAGCAAGCTAGTAGATATGTTACTTTCTTAGTAAATGATTTTGACTCTAAATATCTTTTAATTGCTAGTCTTAAAAAGTATAGATAAATAACCATATAAATAGTAAAACCAATAATACCTTGTCTTAAAAAGATATCAATATAGTCCATCTCAACCATCTTAATACTTACTTTATCGTACCATATCCTTCTATATAACCAATACCCCTAATTTTTCTATTAGTGGTGCCTTCTTATAATAGTTAACACTATTTTTCATAAACTTAAGTCTTGAACTAAAAATAAAATGGTCAACTAACTTTTCACTTTTAAATATATCTGTTACTTTATCAACTTTCAAGTAATCTAAATGAATCTTAATATTCTTATAAAAGGTTGTCTTAGGAATTAGTAATGATAGACAAAAAAGTATTGTAATAAATATTGTACTTACCCCTAAAACTTTTTATATTCTTTCTTCTTAATCATTTTATATAAAAATATTAATAAATAACAAGTTAGAATAAGAATGAATGTAAGAAGTGGTGTTTTAGTTCCCATACTTAATAAGACATATAGTAAGATAGCAAGAGAAAATATTGATTTAATAATATTATTATCTTTATATAAATTAAGAAAGAAAAATGGCATTAAAATAGAGATTATTCCTCCTACTTCATTAGCACTATTAAAGAATCCTAAACTTCCTTTCTTAGTTACTTCATAAGTATCAAACCCTATTCCTAGAAGTGAAGGAATAAAGATTCTAAGAGATAGGTAAACATTATATAAGAAAAATATTTCTTTGGTACTATCTCCAACTTTTTTTCAAACATAGCTGAAAAACTAATTAAAAGAAAGGGAAAGTAAAAAGTCTTAAAAACATTCTTAAGTTCATAAAACAGGACATCGCTACCCTTATTAACCAATACTATTCCCATAAAAATAATATATATATTATTAAAGAAAGACTAAATCCTTTATAAAGTTTTTTTTCTTCTTACCTTGATAGAAAAAGAATAAATAGATAACTGATAAGATTAAGAATAAAATTTTTATAACTATTCCCATTGTTAAATCGGTTTTAAACACATGAAGTGCAAAAGCTGTTAACATATCAAGAAAAGGACTACTTAATAAAAAAGCTTTTTTACTATAAATTCTATTTTTTCTGCATAGATTACTCCTTATCTATATCATAGTTTACACTCATCAATTAGATTCTTATCTTTGGAATATTATCGAGTCTTTTATTATAAATAATATTGATTAAGTTATCAAACCCAATATGACCATAGCCAATATTTTCATGTCTATCTTTATGAGATCCCATTATATTTTTACTGTCGTTTACATGAATACATTTTAACTTATCTAAACCTATTATTTTATCAAATGAATCTAGTACCTTATCAAAATAATTTAAGTCATAACCTGCATCATTTATATGACAAGTATCTAAGCATACTCCAATATTTTCCTTTTTGTTTTATCTTAGAAATAATACTTTCTAACTCTTCAAAGTTTTTACCTACTTCTGTACCTTTTCCGGCCATAGTTTCCAGTAAAATAACTACTTTTGTATCTTTATCTATAATTTTGTTTTAATGAGTCAGCAATATTTTGTATTCCCTTATCAGTCCCTGCTCCAACATGACTTCCTGGATGAAGAACTAAATAAGAAAATCCTAGTGTTTCTACTCTTTTAATTTCTTCTTTTAGAAAGTTACAAGAAAATTCTCTTTTCTAAATCATCAGTAGCAAGATTAATGATATAAGGGGCATGAACAATAACATTTTCTTTAGCTATTTTATTATCTTTCATTAATTGATCTGCTTCTTTTACTTTTTCTAAATCAATTGGAAGTCTCTTAGTATTTTGTGGAGCACCTGTATAAAACATAAAAAGTATTAGCATTATAGCTTAACGCTTCTTTTACACTTCCTACTAATCCACTATTTTTTATATCCAACATGACTACCTATTATTAGCATATTAATTACCTCCTACTTAAGGATAGCAAACTAAAAGAAAAAAGTCTACTATTGTAGACTTAATTTTAATAATATTTTGTAACTATACATTTAGTTGAACCAGCCAAGGTAATTTGTGTAGAAGTAGCTGCTGATATTGATGGTATAGCATTAGCTTGAGTAGAGTTTCTTGCAAACACTATTTTTCTATCTAAACCTGATTCAATAGTAAGTGGGAAACCATTATCTAAAGTATCATCCATAGCCATATAATAAGCAAGTTTAGTTTCTTGTCCTGCTGTAGCCGTATTATAAACTAAAACATAACTTTTTTGCACCATTATAAGCTTTTCCAAAAGGACTTTGCTTTGTTTCTGTTGTTGTTTCAATATTTTTCAACTGATACAGCGGTACATTTACCAATATCAGGGTATCATACTCACCATTAGTAATTCCTAATCTAACACTATCTATGAATTGTTGAGCAGTAGTAATATAAGTATCTTTCTTTGCATTGTTAATATATCTTTGCATACTTGTAACTGCCAAAGTCATTAATATTGCTAAAATAACAATAACTGCCAATAATTCAATTAGGGTAAAACCTTTTTGATTCATTTTTTTTTTTTTTCATTCTCTACATCCTCCATATCTTTCCAACGATGATAACATATCAATCTATTATATGTCAATTTTTAGTTTTTTTTTATTGTTTTTTTTTATTACTTTACTAATATTTATTGTTTATTAGATACAACTTTGGATTTTACCTGTATTATTTGGAATAGTATTCAGTTTAAAATTTACATTATTTATAGCATTTCTTTTAATAAAATATCTCTTAACTTTTGCATCAACTCCACGATGTTTTTGTAGTAGCACAGTCCCATAATTTTCTACTAAAGTAGCAAAATAGATATATTCATTATTCTTTAGCTACTAAAACATAAGAATTTTCTCAAATCATATTGTCCACCTTCTGGTCCTTCACTAAAATCTGTTAAATCCATAGATTTAAGTAAAAATGCCACTACTGTTTTCCGTTTTGGTCTTCAATAGTAGTATTACTTCTAATTTTGTATTCTGTTAAAGAAATCATCTTTTTTAGCATCTTCAACATAAGTTCTTCTCTTACTCTTATCAAGAGTACTCATTATGTTAGACCGCCGCTAACATAATCATTGCTAAAATAGTAATTGTTGCTAATAACTCAATTAATGTAAATCCTTTTGATTCATTGCTAACCTCCTCTACTATTTAAGTATAACATATCTAGAACTTATTTAAGTATTTTTTAAATTTTCTTTTTCTTTAAAAGCATATGAGGTTAAATTATCATTAAATATAGAATCATATCTAAAAATAGCAAAGCCCTGATAATTAGATAATGGTCTACTAGCTAATACTTCTCTTGCTATTATATTATTAGATTCTATCCACTCATATTGTCCATCTTTAGCATATAAATCTTCTTCTCCTACTTTATAAAAAAGCAAGGGCAGGTATTAACTTAACCGTATCTGTTTTAATATAGCTATTCCATTCTTTTTACTGTTTCATAAAAAAGGCTTGATAGAATTAAAAAAAGCCAAAATATATCTGAGGCATTAAATAATCAACATAACCACTTTCACTAGCAAATTTCTTAGTATCTATATAATTACTAGTATAATTATTATCAATATTTCCTTCAGGACTAATACCAAATAAAATATTTTTATCTTTCTTTTTTACTACTTCATAAGTTTTTTCTATTAATTTAGTAGTATTTTTCAAGTCTATATTCATCTATAGTAAGATTTTCTCTTTTTAATAGTTCTTCTTGATAATTTTCCAAATCTATTGTTTTACTAGGATAAAAATAATCATCATAATGAATCCCATCTACATCATAATTATCAAGTATTTCTTCTACCCCATTAATTATTAAATTTCTAATTTCACTATCTGCTGGATTTAAAAAATATTCCTTTATCACTTTCTTCTACTTTATTAGTATTTAAATATTTAAAAGCTGGATTCTTATCAGTTATCTCTTCTTTAGATAAATTACTTCTAATCCGGTAAGGATTAATCCAAGCATGAAGTTTTAAATTATTTTTCATGACTTTTTTTAATAAAATACTCTAAAATATCAAAAGGAAGTTTATCACCTTCTTTAGCTACTATCATAGAACTACTAGGATAAATATCAGAATAATATATAGCATCAGAAAAACTTCTTACTTGTAAAATAATATCTGTAAAACCAAACTTTACATTGACTTATCATATCATCAATTGTATTTTTTAAGAGCAGTTTCATCTTTTTCCTTTTAAGTATTTAGCTATTTCAATATAAGATATAAATATAAATCTTTTTTCTCATCCATCTTCTTACCCTTTTTCTTCTTTCGGAAAGAATAATAAAAACAGTGTTAAAATGAATACATAAAAAATAAGAATAAGGTATCTTCTCAATCTAATCACCTTATTCTATTTTATATAGTATTTTATACTTATTTTGTCGTTTATGTGATACAATCACTATTTTTAATTAAAAATAACTGATGATCTTTATAAAAGCCATAAAATATATCTTCTAAATTAACGTTTTTAAACTTTAACATATCTTCTAACCATCTCTTATCCCTTTTAATTGCTTTTAACGTATCTTCTTGAATAACTCCATCCAGTATTATGGCTAATGGATAAACACTTTTCTACCTTTTTGTTTTTGAAAAACAGAAAGCTTACCTGATGTTTCTAATATGGCATAGTCAACTTCTTCCAAGCTTTTAATTTCTCTTGCTCTTAACTGGGTTAATAAATCTTCTAAGTTATAGCGTTGCTTTACTAATTCTTTATAATTAACTTTTCCTTTTTCAATAATGAAATGATGGTTTCCATCTAATAGTGTTCTAAGTTTTGGATGTTTAAGAGAAAGTTTAGCAAGAACTATTTGTAATAAGACTAAAACTATCATCGGAATTAGACTTAGAAAGATACTTTTATTATATTGTTCTATCGACATTGCTGCAAGCTCTGCTATTAAAATAGAAACTATTAAGTCTACAATACTTAATTCTCCAACTTCTCTTTTTCCCATAAACGATACACTAAAACTATTATCCAATAAAAAAAATAGTGTTTTTATTAAGAACAATTAATAAATCCATCATTATCACCTAACACTATTATTTAACTAATTTTTTAAATTTATTCTTACTATTTTCATTATTTCTTCATGAATTTCTTCTACTGATTTCATCTTATCATTAGAGACACAATCAATACTATCCCAATTATATAATTCTGATAATTCAATATAAGCTTTTAAAACTGAGTCTTGATCAAAGATATCTTCTTGAAAAGTTAAATGCTACTTGTTTTTCGATAGTTGGATTAAGATATTTGGCTGGTACTTTCAAAAGAATAGTACAGTCTGGTTTTGGTAGTTTTAAGAGCCAGTATTCTAGTTTATCTATCCACTGATACATATAAAAGCGTTCTTCACTATCGCTATATCTACTACCTTGATGAGCCATATTAGAACTAGTATATCTATTTAAAATTACTATATAGTCATTTTTTAAATATCTTTCTCTTTTTTCTTTGTGATATTTTCGATCGGCTGCTGTATATAAGCATACAACATAAGGATCTAAATTTTCATATCCTTCTTCAAAATAACCATTACCATCTTTTCCTAAAACACAATTCTTAAATATCTTTCCTGTTGGACTTTTATACATTTGAAAAGAAAATTCTACTACTTTATATCCTTCTTCCTTCAAAGTTTTAGCAAGTAATTTACTTTGGGTTTCTTTTCCTGAATCATTTACTCCTTCAATTACTATTATCTTTCCCATAATCTTTCCTCTTATAATATTATATTGTTATTGCTATCAAAAGGAACAAGTAATCCTTTTCTACTAGCTAAATAATCACACATGTGAACAAAATTTTGATATTTAGTTTTTGGATATGGTAACACCTCATTACCATTATAATCTTTTAGTCCAAGGTCCCATATGTGTTGATATAACTTCTTTTAAGAATAATGCTTCATCTTCACTAATACCAGCTTTTCTCTATTTTCATAAACAAAGTTAGCAGCTAGTAATGGATGATCAAATCTAGTATATGTCTCTTCCTTTAAACCTCTTTTTAAACCATCATGCATTATTAATCCTACTATCATTAAGTCCTTTTTCTCGGGAGGTATATTTTTCCCCTATTGCTGGATCATTTAGTAATTCATGAGCTATATAACAAGCTGCTTTAGTATGTCTTAATAAGCCACCATCACCAAAGCATATTTTGGATGATACTTTCCAGTAGATGAGGCTGCTTCATGAAAGAAATAATCTGGTAACATTTCAATAAGAATAGCTACACTTTTCTTAATATCATCATTTTCAAATAATTAATTTCATCTATAAATAGTTCTTTTTTATTCATACTTCCACCACGTTTTTCCACTATAAGTATAACAAGAAAAATAAATAGTAACACTAGCAAGTGGTATACCAAAACATTCTATTTTTTTCTATATCACTATATAAACCATATTGTCTAAGTATTTCTAAATATCTTTTCCTACCTTCTTCTATATCTGTAAAAAGTAAAATCATTAAGTTTCTTTAATATTGACTCATCACAATAAGAAAGTACTAATTTAGGTTTATAAGAAATAACTTTATAATCAAATAACATTTTTTCATTAATATCATTAGTAGTTACACTACTATTAGTAAAAGAAACAACCACTTTTACTTCCTTACTACCTCTATATATATTTAAAGCTTTTGTATTAGATATTATTAATAATATAGAAATAACTAATACAAAAAGAAAATCTTTTTCAAAATTCGACACCTCCATTAATAAAATGCCTAATTTAAAGATTTTCTTTCCTGGTAATATTTGCTAAGCTTTTAATTTTTTTAATTTACTTTTAATCATAAAGATAAGTTCCATTATAATCATTCATTTTATAAAGAATTAATAAACTATCTTGTAGTTTTTGTTTTTTAAAAGAAACATTTTCTTCTACTTCTTTTTGCTATTTTTAAACATTTTTTTTATCAAGTTCATTTATTATAATAAAATTCTTTATATCTTGTTCTATTTCTTTTTTAAAACATAAACTTTTAAATCATATTCATCTACACTATTAACACCATAATATGCTCCAACATAAGTTTTAAACTGATTAATTAATGTTTCTTTCTTATCCATTAGTTATCCCTAATCTCACAATTAAACTCTTTAGTAACTTTCTCTATCATCTTATGAAAATCAGTCATTACCTCATTATCTGTTAAAGTTTTATTATCATCTAAATAAGTTAGTTTAAAAGGCGATTGATTTTTTTATCTTTGGAAATATTATCCCCAAGATAAACATCAAATACATTTATATCTTTTAATAACCTTGATGAGTATTTCTTTATCATTTTTCTATTTCAAGGGAATTAACATTTCTATCGATTAAGAATGCTACATCTTTTTCAATACTAGGATATTTAGATGGTTCTTTAAACTTAATTGGTTTTACTTTACGCATTAATTTATTTAAAGAAAGTTCAAAAACATAAACTTCATCTTTTAAAATATTTGGATGAACACGACCAATAATTCCTAGCATTTCACCATCTAATAAAATACTAGCGGAAATACCTGGATGAAGATTAGGAAGTTTTTCTGGTACAAAAAGTATAGCGATTAGTAAATCCTAAAGAGTTAAGGATATCTTCTACTATGCCTTTAGTAACATAAAAAGTCACATTTTATATTACCATTCCAAGATGATTTAACAATATTACCTTTTAATAGTCCAGCAATCTTAGATTCTTCTTGATAGTTTTTATCATAAGTTTTACTTATTTCATATAAGAAGATATCTTCTGTTTTTCTTGCTTTATTATAATTATAGACATTTATTAATGATGGAATAATAGTAGTTCTAACAACTGACTTATCAACACTCATGGGGTTTGGAAGAACTAATTTTTCTTTTTTATCATAACAGAATAGTTCAGCCATATCTGGTGATACTAAAGTATAAGTTTTAGTTTCTGTTAAGCCTTTCATTCTAAGTCTTTTAGAATATATACTTACGATATTTGATATCTCCTTTGTATTCACCTTTCTTGATAGATACTACTGGTAAAGTAGCAGTTAAGTTATGGTAACCATAAAGTCTTACAATTTCTTCTGCTATATCATTTACATTAGGTTCAATATCAAGTCTTCTATTGGGAATAGTTACTGTAAATATTTGGTCTTTTTTAAAGTATAAGCAAAACCTAATCTATCCATTTCTTTTTCCATATCAGTTTCACTTATTTCTATACCTAAAAGATTATTAACTTCACTAGCTTTAAAGGTTACTACTTTTGGTTCTTTATCAATATTATCATACTTAACAATACCAGATAAGATTTGAGCATCAGCATACTTTTCTAGTAAATGACAAGCTCTTTTTAATAGCCATTTCTGTATATTCATAGTTTAGTCCTTTACCATATCTAATAGATGCTTCACTACGAAGATTTAATCTTTGCAGCAGTATTTCTGATACTAACAGGATCAAAGATTGCACTTTCAATTAGAATAGTTTTCGTATTATCTGTTACTTCAGTATCAATTCCACCCATTACACCGGCAATACAAACAGGATTTATAGTATCAGTTATTACAATATCATTATTAGTTAAGTTTCTTATCTTATTATCAAGAGTAGTAATCTCTTCTAAATCTTTTAGCATCTCTTACTAAGACTTTAGCACCTAACTTATCATAATCAAAGAAGTGAAGTGGTTGACCAAATTCTAACATTACATAATTAGAAATATCTACTACATTGTTAATAGGACGCATACCTGCTGCTATTAATCTTTTTTTTAATAAAGGAAGGAGATTCTTTAATAGTAACATTTTTAACCATTTTAGCAAGATAATAACTACATTTATTAGTTGCTACTTCTAGACTAAAATGTTTATTACACTATCAGTTATTTCTTTAAAACTTATATCAGGTAAAGTTACTTTTCTATTTAAGATAGCACTTACTATATAGGCAAAACCAATGTGATAGTAACAATCATTATTACGATGTTTATGAATATCAAGTTCAAGTACAGTTGATTCTAAATCTAAAGCTTTTAAAGCATCTTCTCCTACTTTTAAGTTACTTGCCCCTTCATAAATACCTTTACTATAAGTCTCGTCATTCTTCTCTTCAAGTCCTAATTCATATAAGGCACAAAGCATACCATTAGATTCTACTCCTCTAATTTTTACTTTTCTTAATTTCAAAGTCACCTGGTAAACAGCTCCTACAAGTGCAACTATTGCTTTTTAAACCCACTCTAACATTAGGAGCACCACATACTATTTGTAATACTTCACTTCCAATATCTACTTTACATATATGTAAGTGATCACTATCAGGATGATTAACACATTCTACTACTTCCCCTGATTACTAAGGTTATCTATATGATTAGTAATTACTTTTTCAACATTGATATCACTTTCTGTAACCATCTTAGCTAATTCTTTTGGTGTTAAATCAGATATATCAATATAATCACTTACCCATTCTAAATTAATCATTATTATCTTCCTTTCTATCAAATGTTTTTTACTTCTCTTAAATCTGTCATATAAAAAGTTCTAATATCTGTAATACCATATTTTAACATAGCAAGTCGTTCTGCTCCAAAACCAAAAGGCAAAACCAGACCAAATTTTTTGGATCATAACCACAGTTTTTAAGACATTAGGGTGAACCATTCCTGCTCCTGCTACTGTTATATAACCACTATTTTTACAAATAGCACAACCTTTCACCTTTACAATTAAAACAACTAATATCTAACTCTACTGATGGTTCAGTAAACTGATAATAACTAGGTTTTAATCTAACCTCGGTATCATTACCAAATAGTCTTTTAGCAACTATTTCAAAAGTTCCTTTTAAATCTGTTAAATGAATATTCTTATCCACCAATAGTCCTTCTATTTGCATAAATTGATGAGAGTGAGTTGCATCATCATCATCTCTTCGATAAGTCTTACCAGGACATATCATTCTAACTGGTTTTTTCTCCCTTAGCTTTTAACATTGTTCTAATTTGAACAGGGGATGTTTGACTACGAAGTAAAATCTCATCATCTTTTAAATAGAAAGTATCTTGAGCATCTCTTGCTGGATGACCCTTAGGTATATTTAAAAGTTCAAAGTTATATTTATCTTCTTCTATTTCTGGTCCATCAACTACATCATATCCCATTGATATAAATAAATCTTCTAAGTCTTCTACTAATCTCTCTAAGATATTAGGGCTTCCTATTTCAACATGAGTAGCAGGAAGCGTTACATCAATACTTTCACTAGCTAATTTCTCATTAAGAGCTTCTTCTTCAAATAAAGCTTTTTCTTACTATCATATAATGAATTAAAACTAGTCTTTAACTCATTCATCTTCATACCAAACTCTTTTTCTTCTCTTCATTTGGTATTTCTTTAATCTTACTACTAAGTTCTGTAATAATACCTTTCTTACCTAAATATTTTACTTTTAAATCATTAAGACTTTTCATATCTTTACAGCTATTTAATTCATCTTCTATATTTTTCTTAATCTCTTCTATATTCATCTAATACATCTCCTTTATTTTCTTTTAATGTTTTAATTTTATTCTTATCGTTATTTTTATCTAATGGGTCATAATGATATGAAGTTATCCCAACACTTCTTGGTACTAAAACATAATTTATAATATTATCACCTATCATAACTGTTTCATTAGGATTTACATCTTTAATTATTTTCTTATACCCAATAGCATTAGGTTTAATAGCAAAATCTCCACCATATATTTCATCAAAATATTCTAATAGATTAGCATTTCTTAATCTTCCTTTTTGAACATCTTTAAACCAATTAGTATAAAGAATATTTTGATAACCTTTACTTTGCAAATAGGAAAGCACTTCTTCTGCTCCGCTATGAATGGTATCAGGAATGTTTTTGTTATGTTCCATCCAAGCTTCAATTATTTTTTCATCTATCTTAAGTCCACTTCTAAGTGTTAGAAATTCACTTAACAATTTTGTATCATATTTAAAAACATTCTTTCGTATTCCATCAAATATTTAACTTTATTTTTAATAAATTCATCTACTTTTTCATCAAGTATTTGTTCTTTAAAAAGTCATCTTCCTTTCTAAAATCAGCGCTTAATAGTGTTTCATCTAAATCCCAAATGAATTTTCGCATAAATTATCCCCCTAACAAAAGAAAAACTATAAACTAAGGACGAAACATATCCGTGGTACCACCTTATTTTATAGTTTTCTATACACTCTAATCTCTTAACGCGAGTAACGCTTAAAGTTTTGCTTTAAGACTCAAAGGATGAATTCGAAGGATAAAAGGATTATTTACACCTACCATAATCTCTCTTTTTACTTTTATTAATATTCTACTACTTCCTTCTCATTGATTTAACACTTATAATATCATAAATTTATTAAATTGTCATTAATTCTTGTTCTTTTTCTTTCATTAGTCTTTCAATATCTTTATTATATTCATTAACTAAATCTTGAATATCATTTTTAAGAGACTTCTCTTCATCTTCTGCTAAATCTTCTTTTTTTCTATTTTTTCATTAGCATCACGGCGAATATTTCTAATAGCAACTTTTGCTTCTTCTGCTAAAGCTTTTACTTGTTTAACAAGTTCTTTTCTTTCTTTCTTCTGTAAGTGCTGGTACTACTATTCTAATAGTTTCTCCATCATTACTAGGATTATATCCTAAGTTAGCTGCTATAATTGCTTTTTCCATTTCTTTTAGACAACTTTTTATCAAATGGTTTAATCAATAATTGATTTCCTTCTGGAACTGAGATGGTACCTAATTGTTTTAATGGTGTCATTTGTCCATAATATTCTACCATAACACCATCTAAACTAGAAGGATTAGCTCTTCCTGCTCTTACTGCTCCAAATTTTTTTTTCTAAGTTATTTACAGTTGCTCTCATTTTTCTACTGCATTATCTATTTCTTGATTCATCATATCTCTCCTCAACACAATTTTACTATATTGCTTTTAAGAAATCAATCTTTTTTCCAATGAAACATAGCCCTAAAATTTAACCGTTTTTACTTCTTTTATTGGGATATTAGTAATTTTAAATATTTCCTCTTGACTTAATCCATTGTTAAGCATTGCACTAATTATTGTAGTTTGCTTTTTACATACTTCCTCGTTCAATTTCACAATTGAATCCATGCTGATCATCGGCTTTAAATGATATGTTTCTGATACCATTACTTCCATTCTGGTCGGAGGTAACTTAGCACATAATAAAAAGAAGAGCAAATACCGAATTTTCAAAATTCACCCTTCTTTTTGGTCAAAATTTACAGCTATAGAATTTACTTTTTTATAACTATTGGTAATTATCTGCTTTAACTTCCATAAAACTTTGTTTATGGTTACATACTGGGCATACATCTAGAGCATCTTTTCCAACATAAACGTGTCCACAATTACGGCAAATCCAAATTTTATCTCCATCTTTATGGAACACCTTATCATCTTTAACATTTTTTTAATAAAGTTAAATATCTTTTTTCATGTTCTGCTTCTATTTTACCAACGCTTTCAAATAGATAAGCTATTTTATCAAAATCCTTCTTCACGAGCAGTTTAGCAAGTTCTTTATACATTTCTGTCCATTCATAGTTTTCACCAGCAGCTGCATCTTCTAAGATTTGTAATAGTTGAAGGAATTTCTCCTCCATGCAATTGTTTAAACCAAAGTTTGGCATGTTCTTTTCATTATTAGCAGTTTCTTCAAAGATAGCTGCTATTTGTTCATAACCATCTTTTCTAGCTTTTTGATGCATAATAAGTGTACTTGTTTCTAGCTTGACTTTCACCTGCAAAAGCAGCCATTAGATTTGCTTCAGTTCTACTTCCTTTTAGTTCCATCATTATACCTTCTTTTCTCTTAACAATCATCCCAGAGCATTTCTTACAAAGACCATAACCAATCAAATCAATACTATTAATATTATGATTTTTAAACAACTCTTCTACTTTTTTTTTAGTTCATCACTACTGTAAAATATATCTTCAATTATTCCACAATTAGTACATTGAAAATGATAATGATCTTTGCTAACGTCATAACGATAATTATGATCAATTGATACCAATTTAGCAACTTCACCCTTCTCAACTAGTTTATTGATAGTTCGATAAACGGTAGCTTGACCAATACTAGAGTCTTTTTTTTCTCTCACTAATTCAGCTAGTTCTAATAGTGTTGGATGTAAATGACATTCCTTTAGCATTTTGTAAATTAATTGTTTTTGTTTAGTTAGTCTTTCCATAAAATCTTCCTTTATTGATAATTGTTATCAATTAATATAATATCACAATTAGAATTTAAGTCAAGAAAAAGAGACATTTTTTCATCTTCTTATTTATATATCAATATTTTGGGTTGACTACTTTTATTATTAAACACCTTATTTTTAGTTAGTAATTTGTTAGTATTTAAAGTATTTGAAATAGCATCTTCTTGTATAGAAGCACGTAGAGACTTTTTTTATAATTTTTTGACTACATTTCAACTCATCAAAATCAAAATTAGATTCATAAAAACTATCAGGTTGTTCGATTAAATCATAATCGAAATGAATTCCACCTACAATTTGTGCAATATTTTATTACTCTAATATAATTAGTTGCTAATTTTTCTTCAATATAATCTAAAACTTGATTACTAATTCTTTCTCGATTACTTTCTAAGGATGAACTTCTATAACAAAGCTTCTCTAACCTAGGACCAAAGACATCATGCATTGCCATTATATCTTCTTCTGGTAAAGTTGCTATAACTTCTGCTATTTCTTTTTCTTGTATAGCCATTAAAGCGTGTGTATATCTTCTTAACATCTGTTATTTTTTTCACTATTAACCCTATTCTTAGCTAGTTCTTCCTTTTCTTTTTACTAGCTATTTCTTTAGCTACTCTTTTTCTTAATACTATCTGAATTTTCTAGATATTCAACCACAGTAGAAGAATGCTTAGTTTTCCTTAAAATTTCATAAGCTTTTACCTCTATCTGACGAACACGTTCACTGGAAATATTAAAAATATCCGAAATTTCCTTTTAAACTATATCTTCTATTATTATAAAATCCATTACGCAATTTTATAATTTCAATATCACGTTTTTTAGTAAAACATTATCAAGTAAATCGTTAACCTCTTTTTACTAAAGAGCTTTTTTCATATTGTTCTTCTACACTTAAGTCATCTGATTTTATAATTTCAGCAAGAGTATCGTCACTATTTTCTTTTATTGGGGCATCTAAGCTTAGTATTCCTGTATTTGCAGACATAAGACCATATATCTGATTATCTGTAATATGCATCTCTCGAGCTAACTCTTCTGGCATTGGATTTCTACCAAGTTTCTCACCTAATTCATCATAAACTTTATTATATTTAGCTAGCTTTTCGTGAATATGAATTGGTATTCTGATAGTTCTTCCATCATTCATAATGCTCCTATAAATATATTGTTTAACCCACCAGTTAGCATATGTTGAAAAAGGTACACCCTCTTTCATAATCAAATTTTTCAGCAGCTGCTATTAAACCAAAGGTTTCCTTCTTGAATTAAGTCAAAAATTTCACACCATGATTTAGATAGCGTTTAGCAATAGGAATTACTAATCTTAAATTACCACTTACTAATTTATTTTTTGCTTCTAAATCTCCATTTTTGATTTTTAATAAATAGTTCTCTTTCTTCACTTATCTTTAGTCTATTTGGTAAACTTTGTATATATAAAACTACATCATCATCAACATAAGTTTCATTTTTCTTGCAAAAGTGATGATTCTTCTACAAAGTTTTCTTCTGATTTTAATTTAATTTTATTAAGATAGGCATATGCTGATACAAAAGATAACATTGTAGGATTTGGAAAAACATCTTCAATATTTGATTTAGCTATTCTCTTACTAAATTTTTTTACTACTTGACCTATTATAGTAGAAAATTTTGAATTATTTTTTAAAAGTGTTGTGGACATAATTTCAGAAGGACAATAATTAATAGTTTCAAAGAAAGAAACTATCTTTTTAAGTTCATAGTGAATTTGCTTATAATTAGAATTTCTCCTATTTTTTGGTCCATATAGTTATTAAATAACTTTTATATACTCTTCATCATTTTCCTTTGAAAAAATACTTTCAACATAGTTATTCATAACTTGTTCCAAAGTTTTTGAAAAATCAACTATCTCTTCTTTAGAACTGTTAATAATTTTTTGAGTATTTTTTCTTAATAACTAGATTCATTAATGCAATTGTTTTTATCACTTGAAGCAAAAGCAAAAAGAATATTTATCACTAATTTCTTTAATATCTTTAGCCAATAACGTTGTTAGTTCATCTACTGAATTTTCTCTAATTACTGTATTTTTTAATTGCATATTATTTACCCCCTATTAATTATTATTTATATATTAATATCTTAGGTCGTTGCCCATTATCATTTTTTTGAATAGATTTAATATTGCTTTTTCTTTCATTAATAGTAGAAGAAGTATCAGTTTGAAAAGAAGCAGTTAGACTTGCTCTTATTCTTGCATAATTAATTTTAAATTTCTCTAACTCATCAAACTTAATATTATCTAAACTAGTGTATTCTTCTTTACCATAAGCAAATGATAAGCCATTACATTTTATATAGTAATTTGAAA
>VOFC01001803.1_pt1 | contig 33610 bp, 61 predicted proteins | sample 5384161 | NCBI WGS metagenome assembly VOFC01 (sample SAMN12384722, study PRJNA508395) | human gut metagenome | isolation source: healthy gut B | host: Homo sapiens
CGGTAACTATTACTTTGTATCCTTAAGTTATTCCAAATAAAAAGTAACTATTTAATTTCAGTTACTTTAATAATTTGATTAAATAATAATCTACAATTTGTTAAATAGATAAGTTTATTAGAACTATCTATTTTTTTTTATTGTGCCATTATATTCATAAGTATATCCATTTTTATAATAAGTAATATTTACTTTTATTTTGCATATAAAAGCATCAATTATAGCTTCTTCGATTATGCTTTTTTTTCATCATCACTCATAATAGGTTTATTTACTTTAGCTTTTTTCTTTCATAATAGACATAAGTACTTCTTTATTACTTACAACAGAATTAAAAGGCATCCATTTTATCATTCCCCGATCTTTATTCATGATGTCCTCCGATTTTCTCATTTCTAGCTATAGCAGTTGAATCGGGAAGAAGGCTACTGGCTTTAACAATACTATTTTTGCCAAATTTACTTTTTATTTCATCAATTGCGGTATTAACTTTTACTTCTTCTTTTTTATTTTCAATTGGTTCAAATAAATTTAATTGAACACCTTCTTTTTTTGTAAGACCACCACAAGAAATACTTACTTTTCTAATAGGTAAATTATTATAATATCTATCAAATATTAGAAAACATATATTAGTTATTTCTCTAGGGCTATCCGTCGGAGTTTCAAGTTTAATTGAGTGATAGAAACCTCCATCTACGTCTTTTGAATAACCAATACCAAAACCAATTACTCGTGACTCTTTATTACTAGCTCTTAGTCTTGCACATATTACATCAACCATTTCAGCGATGATAAGTTTAACATTATTTCCATCATAATCTTTAAATAATACTTGTGAATGACTATATGATTTATCTTTTGGTGTTACTTTAAAATCACTAATTTTACTTAAATCAATGCCATTAGCATGGTTCCATAGTTCTTGGCCCATGACTCCGAACTTATCTTTTAAAATATTTTTATCATAGTTGGCAAGTTCTCCGACAGTATAGATATTTAAATTATTTAATTTCTTTTCCATTCTAGGCCCAATACCCCACATTTTGGAAAGCGGAGTAATTGACCATAATTTTTCTGGTACATCATCATAAGTCCATTTAGCAATTCCATTTTTATATTTCTTAGCTTCTGTATCCATGGCAACTTTAGCAAGTAAAAGGTTAGGGCCAATACCACATGTTGCAGTAAGACCTGTTTTTTCTTCGACAGTCTTAAGTATTTCTTCAGCAAGTTCATAATCAGTTTTCTTATATAATTTCAAATAATCAGTAACATCTAAGAAACATTCATCAATAGAGTAGATATGTAAATCTTCGGGTGCCACATAATCAAGATAAATACCAACAACTTGTTTACTTTTTTTCAATATATAATTTCATTCTCGGAGGCACTATTTCATATTTGATATTTTTAGGTATATCATAAAGTCTAACTCTTCCTGGAATACCTTGTTTTTTAATGCTGGAGTAACTGCCAAAGTAATAGCACCATTTCCTTGTTTCTTATTAGCAACCACCAAAGGTACTTTAAAAGGATCAAGTCCACGTTCTACGCATTCACATGATGCAAAAAAACTTTTTAAATCGATACACATAATATTTCTTTTTTTACATACATATCATCCATAGTAATACCTCCAAACATTTGTTTACGTCTATATTATATGTCATAACAACATAATAATCAATTACTAAAATTTGGTAAATGATAACCATATTTAATCTATCATAAAGTGCAAAATAAAACAAGCATGTAAGCTTGTTAAAAAACTTATTTATTTTTAGGATAGGGCTTCCTTTCATCAGTTAAACCAACTAAATAATCAATACTTGTATCATAAAATTTGGCTAAACTAGCAAGCTTTTCAATAGAAATAGTATTAATACCCATTTCGTATCTACTATACTGAGCTTGTGTAACTTTTAAATATTTAGCAATGTCAATTTGTTTATAATCTTTATCCTCTCTAATTTTTCTTTAAGTCTATCTATATTCATATCTTACCACCTAAACACATTTTACAAAATATACGTTCTACGCATTGACATATATACGTTTTACGTATATAATTTAAATATAAAATACGCAAAACGTATATGAAGGTGATTAGTATGAAAAAATATAAAATTGTAATTTTAGTATGTGCATTTACCTTATTAGGAATATTTACCTGTAGAGTAAGTAAAACAAGTAATGTTTATGAAGAAAATGAAAATAATCAAATGAAAAAAACAAGTAAATACAATTTCAATGATGCTTGAAACGGAAGCGGGTAGTGGAAAATATGAAATGACAACTAGAGATAGTTGGCCAACCGAAGGTTATGTATTCAACTCAACCTGATCAAAATGTGAAAATGGCGGAGAACTATCTTGGGATGATACAAATAAAAAAGTACTCATGAGTGGAAACATTTCTGATAAGTGTTATGTATATTTTGATATTGAAACAAAAAGTCTTTTTTAGCAGATTATGTAAAGTCACTATACACGGGTACCCAAGGAGATAATAACATTTATTATCACGATAGTTCATTAGAAAATGGCGCAGGAGATAATTCATATAGATATGCGGGTTCAAGCGAAACAACAAATAACTATGTATGTTTTGGAAGTGATGCGGATACCTGCCCAGAAGATAATTTATACAGAATAATTGGAGTGTTTGATGGAAAAGTCAAATTAATAAAGTCAACTGGCACAACAAATACTTTACTTGGTACTGATGGAACTTATACTTCTAATTCAAGATCGTATGCATGGACTGATCTCGATTCGTGTCCAAGCACAACTGCGTACAAATTTGATAACAATGTAGTTGTACTTTCAAACAAAAACATTTTAGGAGCTGTTCCTGACGGTGGGAAAAGTGGCTGTAATATGTGGAAATACTCTAATTTAAATAGTGTTAATTTAAATACAAATTTTATAACAAATTTAGGTATAAAATGGGCTGCTTTAGTAGACAATGCAACGTGGAAAGTTAGTGGATATTCAACAGCTAATGTAACTGCAAAAACTATGTATACAGCAGAAATAACAAATGCAACAAAAACATATGGACCCAGTGATGGAACATCAAAAATAGGATTAATGTATGCATCAGATTATGGTTTTGCAGCAAGTCCAAGTGCATGGACAACGTTGCTCAGTAGTTATAATGATTCATCAATAAAATCAACAAACTGGATATATAATGCAGGAATGGAATGGACAATGACGCCCTATTCTTCAGATAGTTATAGTGTTTTTATTTTTGAGTTATGTTTCTACTGTTAGCAACACTGGTAATCTTGGCACATGGTCCAGTCTTGGTGCTGCTGCAGGTTTTGGTACTCGTCCAGCAATGTATCTAAATGCTTCTGTAGTATATGCACGAGGATCTGGCACAGCATCCGATCCAATTCACATTGAAATTTAAGTAGCAAAAGGCTACTTTTTTTCTTTTGAAAAATAATTTTCAAAAGATATGTGAAATGTGATATAATTAATTTAGTTATGGAGTGTGAAACATGAAATACAAATACACAGATGTTATAACATATTGGCAAAGTTTAAAAATCGATAGTAAAGAAAAAACTAGAAAATGCATTAGATAATTTTAGAATTTTATTTGCTTATAATTCAGGAGCAATTGAAAATGCTGAAATAACCTATCATGACACAAGGGAAATATTTGAAAATGGCAAAGTTATTAGTTTTACTGGAAACCTTAGAACTATATTTGAAATTAGTAATCAAAAAAAACATGTTATGAATATTTACTTGATAAAATAATAAAAAAAAGAAAATAAGTGAAAACTTAATAAAAAAGGTACATGAACTTTTAACAATTGGAACATATGATGAAAGAAGATATATTTTAAATGGAGAAAGACCTGGAGAGTACAAAAAACATGATTATGTAACTGGTAGAGAAGAAGTCGGATAAGTGCAAGTGAAGTAGAAAAAAGAAATAGAAAATTTAGTAAATGAAGTAAATAGTATTAATACAAATGATGCTGAAGATATCATCAAAATTGCTACATATTTTCACAATAAATTTGAAAACATGCATGCCTTTGCGGATGGCAATGGTAGAGTGGGAAGAACTCTTACGAACTATATTTTGATGATTAATAATATGCCACCTTTAATTGTATATGATGAAGATAAAAAATATTATTATGCTGCATTAGAAAAGTATGATAAAGAAGATGATATAAAATCTATGATAGAGTTTTTTTAAATATGAAATGGAAAAAACTTGGGAAAAAACTTTAGAAAAAAATTAAGAAAGAAGTTGATAAAATGATAATAGGTTCACATGTAAGTTTTGGTACTGAACAATTACTTGAAGTGCTAAGCAAGCAGTAAGCTTTGGTGCAACAACATTTATGTTCTATACCGGAGCGCCTCAAAATACAATAAGAAAAGCTATAGATGAAAATTTAACAAATGAAGCACTTTTATATATGAAACAAAATGGAATAGATATAAATAATGTTGTATGTCATGCCCCATATATTATAAATTTAGCTAATAGAGAAAATGAATCTTCTTGGAATTTCTCATGTTCATTTTTTAAAGCAAGAAATATCTAGAATAACACAGATGAATGTTAAATACATTGTAGTACATCCTGGAAATAGTTTGAAAATGGATAGAAATATTGCTTTTAGATAATATAGCAAGTGCTATTAATTTAATAATGGATGAAAATACTAAGCCAATGATTTTACTTGAAACTATGGCAGGTAAAGGAACTGAATGTGGCACAAATATAAATGAACTTAAATTTATTTTAGATAGAATTAATTTAAAAGAAAAAGTTGGAATTTGTTTAGATACATGTCATTTAAATGATTCAGGTATAGATATTTCAAAATTTAATGAATATCTTGAAGAATTTGATAAAGTAATTGGACTCGAAAAAGTTAAATGCATACATTTAAACGATAGTAAGAATACAATTGGTAGTCATAAAGATAGACATGAAAATTTAGGATATGGTACGATAGGTTTTGAAACCCTAATAAATGTTTGTTATATGGATATTTTTAAAAAATATACCTAAGATACTAGAAACTCCGTATATAGATGGAAATCCACCATATAAGTTTGAAATTGAAATGATTAAAGATAAAAAGTTTAATGAAAACTTAGCAAATGATGTAAATGAATATTATAAGGAGAAGGTGAAATGATGAAAGATAAAAATGTAGTATTTATGGGAACTCCAGATTTTTCTGTACCCGTGCTTGAAATGCTTATTAAAAATGTTAATGTTATTATGGTAGTAACACAGCCAGATAAAGAAGTTGGACGTAAAAAAGAATTAATTTCCAGTCCAGTTAAAATAAAGGCTTTAGAAAATAATATTCCAGTATTTCAACCAATTAGGATTAGAAAAGATTATGATGCTTTAAAAAAACTTGATATTGATTTAATTGTTACATGTGCTTATGGTCAAATACTTCCTAAAGAAGTTCTTGATTTACCTAAGTATGGCTGCGTAAATGTTCATGCCTCACTTTTACCAAAATATCGTGGATCAGCGCCGATTCAATGGTCACTTTTTAATGGTGATGACAAAACTGGAGTTACAATTATGTATATGGATGAAGGTATGGATACCGGGGACATTATAACTAAAGGAGAAATAGATATTTTAGATAATGATAATGTTGGAACTCTTCATGATAAACTATCTGTACTTGGTGCCAAAACTTTAGAAAGTGTTCTTGCAAATTTATTTACTGATAATGTTAAAAGAGAAAAAACAAGGTGAAGACTTTACTATAGCTCCGATGATTAAAAGAGCAGATGAAAGACTAGATTTTAATATGACTGGTAAAGAAATAATAGGTAGAATTAAAGGTATGTGTCCTTGGCCTCTTGCTAACATTATGATTAATGATTTAGAAGTTAAAGTACTTGATGCAGAATTTGTTAAAAGTAATACAGAAAAAGCAGGTAGGATTATTTTTGAAAAGAAAAAAATGGGAATAACATGTAAAGACGGAATTATCTATTTGAAAATGATAAAACCAAGTGGTAAAAAAGTAATGAACATAGAAAGTTTTATAAATGGCATAGATAAAGAAAAATTTAAAGAGGTACAAATATGAAAAATGAATTTTTACAATCAAAAGAAGGAAATGCATTTGTAAAGTTAGTTCTTTGGTTAATATTTATCGGAGTATTATTTTTTGCTTTTGCCTTTCAAAAAAAAAAATGATAATGAAAATAAGCCAAAAGATAATGAAGAAGAAACTAAAACATTTAAAAACATAGAAAATATGAAAAAATGATATACTTCAAAAAAGTTTTAGTTATGAATATATAATAAATGATAATGAAATAATTACCATTTACAATGGTATGAAATGTAATAATAAAGAAACATGGTATAAAGAAACTAGTGAAGGAATAACTAAATATCAAAAAGAAGATGGTAAAACATATAAAATAACTTTTAAATGAAAAAAAGAAGAGTATAATGAAGAAGAAAATGATTTAAGTAAGTTATTTAATCTTTTGAAGGAATATAGTTATAATGAAGTTAAAAATGATACTGAAAGAGATATCAAATATAATTTAGGTACAATTGAAGTAAATATTAAAACCAATTTAGAAAACATTACAAATATTTTAGTTATTAAAGATAATATACGTTATGAAATGCAATTTACAAATATAGGAATTTGTGATAATATAAGTCTTGAAAATTAAGTTTTGTGAGGAAAAACATATATGAATAATAATAAGTTTAATTTTTTTGATTACTAATTTTGTAACATTACTTAGAGTAATAGGCATTTTTGCCCTTATTCCAGTGTTTAAAATTTATGGCGGTCTTGCAACATTTATGCTTTCTGCAAGTTGTTTTTTGACTGATTGTATTGATGGTTTGATGGCTAGAGGCTTAAAATCATCAACTTTTTTTGGTAGTTTATTTGATGCCTTAAGTGATAAAGCTTTTTTAGTAGTCAATATGATTTTACTTATGAGTATATCCCCGCTTGCTATTATTCCAGTATTTTTTGAACTTGGCATTGCCTATACACAAAGTGTTAAATACAATAAAGGCATGAATATAAAGTCAAATAAATTTGGTAAAGTAAAAATGTGGGTTGCTGGCATTGTTATTTCCTTATCATATCTTTTAGTGGATAAAACATTTTTAGATTATTTAGGTTCCAGTTTAGCTATTAAAATAGATAATTTAAATGAAATAAAGTTATTTAGTGCTTTATTTATGCCTCTTGTATTAAGTGAAATATTAACTTTAGGTAGTTATGTAAAAGAGTATTTTGATGAAAATAAAAAAAATGACACCAGAATTTATAAAGGTAAAAAAGAAGAGGAAGAAAAGAAAGTAGAAGAAGAAATAAGTAATGTTTCATTTAAAGAAATAATGTTTGAACATGAATATTATGAAAATATAAAGATTATGGTAATTTAAAATTAGTTAGAACATTATCTAAGAAAAAAATAGGTGATTATATGAAAAATATTTTTGGTTTAACACGTGAAGATTTAGAAGAATATTTTCTAAGTATAGGTGAGAAAAATTTAAAAAAGCAACTCAAGTATTTGAATGGTTATATATTCATAAAAAATGGAATATAAATGAGTTTAGCAATATAAAAAAGATATTCAAAATAAATTAAGTGAAGATTTTAGTACTGATTTTATTAAAATTGAAATAGTTGAAGAAGGTACTTTAGTAAAAAAAGTTTTTATTTAGACTTTTAGATGGTGAAAAAATAGAAGCAGTATTGATGGAACATGATTATGGTTTATCAGTTTGTGTATCCAGCCAAGTTGGTTGCAATATGGGGTGTCGTTTTTGTGAGTCTGGAAGGCTTAAAAAGGTGAGAAACTTAGAGGCTTATGAAATAGTTGAACAAATCCTTCTTATTGAAAAGTACATTGGTAAAAAGAATTGATAGTGTTGTAATGATGGGCATTGGTGAGCCTTTTGATAATTACGATAATATTATTAAATTTATTAAAATTATAAATGATGCTAAAGGCTTAGCTATTGGAGCCAGACATATTACAGTATCTACTTGTGGTTTAGTACCAAAAATTAAAGAATTTAGTGATTTAGACTTACAAGTTAACTTAGCTTTATCGCTTCATGCACCATCTGATGAAATAAGAAATAAGATTATGCCTGTCAATAAAGCGTATAGTGTTGACACAGTTATACAAGCAATTAAGGACTATATTGCAAAAACTAATAGACGAGTGACTATAGAATATGTTATGCTTAATATGGTTAATGATAAAAAAAGAAGATGCCATAGAGCTTGCAAAATTATTACGGGGTATGAATGTATATGTAAATTTGATCCCATATAATGAAACAAACAATATAGATTTTGCAAAAAGTGATAAAAAAAAGAATAGATATATTTTATGAAACACTTAAAAATAATGGTATAAATGTAACTGTTAGACGTGAGTTTGGTGGAAACATTAAAGCTGCATGTGGACAGTTAAGAAGCGAGAGTGATTAAAAAGTGAAAGCGTTTTATTTAACTGATACAGGAAGAGTTAGAGAACATAATGAAGATAGTGTAACAATTTTAAAAAAATATAAGTGGTGAATACCTATGTGTTGTTGCTGATGGTATGGGAGGACACCGAAAAGGAGAAGTAGCTAGTGCCTTAACTGTTGCACATTTAGGTAAAAGATTTACAGAAAGCGCATCAATAGGTACTAAAATAGATGCTGTTAATTGGCTTTCTGATAATATTGCGGAAATTAATAAAGAAATTCTTGATTATGGAGAAGAAAATGAAAATTCCAAAAGGACTTGGTACAACAGTTGTAGCTGCTATTGTAACTAAAGAGTTTTTAATATTTGCGAGTATTGGTGACTCATCTGGTTATGTTATGAAAAACAAAAAATTACACAGAGTAACTAAACCGCATACACTAGTTAATTTACTTGTTGATGCTGGAGATTTAACACCTGAGCAAGCTTTAAATCATCCAAAGAAAAATGTTTTAATGAAAGCTTTAGGTGCAGCAGAAAAATGTGAACCAGATATTTTTGATGTCGATAATGGTAGTAATGACGTGATTTTTATGTAGTGATGGCCTAACAGGAATGCTTAGTGATGAACAAATTGAAAAAGTGTTAAATGAAGATGGCTTAAATGTTGAAGAAAAAGTTGTAAAACTTATAAAGAAATGTAATGCTAGAGGGGGAAATGATAACATATCAGTTGCATATTTAGTTAGAGAAAGTGGTGATATAGCATGATTATGAAGGGGCAAAAAATTAGTGATAGATACCAAATAATCAAATCAATCGGTGAAGGTGGAATGGCTAATGTTTATTTAGCTTATGACACTATTTTAGATAGAAATGTAGCAGTTAAAGTTTTACGTGGTGATTTAGCAAATGACGAAAAGTTTGTTAGACGTTTTCAAAGAGAAGCTTTATCAGCGAGTAGCTTATCTAATCCAAATATTGTAGAAGTTTATGATGTTGGTGAAGATAATGGTGAATATTATATTGTCATGGAATATGTTGAAGGTAAGCATTTAAAGGCACTTCTTAAAAAACGTGGTAAACTTACAGTTCCTGAAGTAATTGACATAACACTACAAATAACTAATGGACTTAGTGTTGCTCATGACTCATACATTATCCATAGAGATATAAAAACCTCAGAATATTCTTATACTTGAAAATGGTATGATTAAAATAACAGACTTTGGTATAGCAGTAGCTATGAATGCTACACAACTTACGCAAACAAATTCGGTAATGGGAAGTGTTCATTATCTTCCACCAGAACAAGCAAGTGGAAAAGGGGCAACACTTCAAAGTGATATATACTCAATTGGTATTTTAATGTATGAACTTTTAACGGGTAAACTTCCATTCCGCGGAGATAATGCCGTAGAAATAGCACTTAAGCATTTGAAAGAACCAATGCCAAGCATCAGAGATGAAATTCCTGATATACCTCAAAGTGTGGAAAATATTATTTTAAAAGCAACAGCTAAAAAAATCCTAAAAATAGATATAGTGATGCTAGAGAAATGCATGAAGATTTAAAAACTTGCTTAGATGAATCCAGAGCTAATGAACTTAAGATAACATTTAAATATCCTGAAAATGATTATGATGATACTAAACTATTAAAAACTGTAAAACCAGAAAAGAAAAAAAGAAGTTAGTAAAGAAAAGGTTGGTGAAGAAGTAGTGGCCAAAAAACAAAAACAAATGATAGTCAAAATAAGATGCTTATTACTTTAGCTAGTGTATTTGTAGGTCTCGTAGTAATTATTACAACAATATTTGTTCTTATTCCTAAAATAACATCATCAAAACAAGCTGCAGTGCCTGATGTAACAAATTATACAGTAACTGAAGCCATCAAAGCACTTCAAGATGCTGGATTTGTAGTTTCAGATGAACAAAGAGAAGAAGCAAATGAAAATGTTGAAGAAGGAAAAGTATCTAGAACATCTCCAGCTATTGGAAGTATAAGAAAAGAAGGAACAGAAGTAATTATTTATCGATCACTTGGTGATGTTAAAGTTACTATTGAAGATTATACAGGCAAAAATGCATCAGAAATAAAAGGAAAACTTGAAGCATTAAAATTACAAGTAATCATAAGTAAAAAAAGATATAAGTAGCGATGAAGCAGGAGATTATAAAGAAGGCATTATAATTGAACAATCTGTAGCTGCCGGTGAAAAAGTATCTGAAGGAAGTTCAATAACTTTATATGTTCCAAAACTTGATAATAAATATCCAGATTTTGTTGCTGATAACTATAGTGTATCAGAAGTTGAAGATTTCTGTGATGAATATGGTGTTAATTTAACAAAGCAAGAAGTTGAAACTACTGAATACGCAGCAGGAACTATTTTCTATCAAAGTAGAGCCGCTGGAACAACAGTTGTAAGTGGTGCTAAACTTACCATAAAAATTGCTAAAGAACCAAGTAAAAATACAGAAAATCCAGATGATGGTGGACTTGACTAATGATCGAAGGTAGAATAACAAAACAAATAAGTAACCAATATAGAGTTACAGCTAGTGGAAAAGACTATGTTTGTGGTGCTAGGGGAAAGTTCAGAAATTTAGGACTTTCCCCTTTGGTGGGTGATATAGTTAAAATAAATGAGAATACTTTAACTATTGAAGAAATACTTCCTAGAAAAAATGAACTTGATAGACCTGTAGTTAGTAATGTTGATATTGCTTTAATAGTAACAAGTGTTAAAAAACCAGATTTATCACTTAGTTTACTTGATAAAGAATTATCTGTAGTTTTAGCAAATAATATTAAACCTGTTATATGCCTAACTAAACTTGATTTACTTTCTAAAAAAGAATTAAAGGAACTAAAACCTTTAATAAAATATTATAAAAAAATAGGTATTCTAGTAACTGATAATAACCATTTAGGTAAATTAAAAAAAATACTTAAAAATAATTTAGTAGTTTTAACAGGTCAAACTGGAGCAGGTAAATCAAGTTTACTTAATAAATTAGATAAAAAATTAAATTTAGAGACTAAACCTATAAGTGATGCTTTAAATCGGGGAGTACATACTACAAGACACACGGAAATATATAAAATAGGTAAAATATATTTTGTGGATACACCAGGTTTTTTTCAGCATTAGACTTAAAGAATATAGATAGTGAAAAATTAAAAGAAACATTCTTAGAATTTAGTAAATATAACTGTGATTTTAAAAATTGTAATCATTTAAAAGAAAAAGGATGTAAAGTAATTGATGCAGTATCTAAAGGAGAAATACTTCCTTCAAGATATATCAATTATACAAGATTTATAAAGGAGTGCCATGAAAATAACCGTAAGTTATATAAGTAGTTTATATGATATAAAAAAAACAATAGATTTAATTAATGAGACTGATGCAGATGGCTTACATGTTGATTTAATGGATGGGGTTTATGCTGGAACTAAAAACTTTGATATAGATTATCTTCAAGAAATATTTAAAGATAATACTAAACCAATGGATATTCATATGATGGTAGATAGACCTAGTAAATACTTAGATAAAATACTTTTTGTTGTATCCAGATTGTGTATATATTCATCCTAAAACTGAACCGGGAGCACTTGGAATATTAAATGAACTATCTTATCATGAAGTAAAAAAGAGGAATTGCTATAAATCCAGATGAAAATATTAAAGATTTTGCTCATTATATTCCTTATGTAGATAGAGTACTTTTAATGAGTGTTGTGCCAGGTAAAAGGTGGTCAAAAATTTTTAGAAGAAACAGAGAAGCGTCTTAAAGAATTACTATCTTATAAAAATGAAAATAACTTTGAAATTTATATAGATGGTGGCATCAATGATAAAACAATAAAGAAAGTATTAGATGCAGATGGTGTAGTTTCAGGTTCATTTATTTGCAAGTCAAAAGATTTTGAAAAACAAATAGAAAAATTAAAAAAATCATGTTAAAAAAAATACAAACTCAAGTAGAAAAATGCTTGAGTTTTATTTGTTAACCATGATAAAATATTATTACATGGAGGCTTAAATGTACGCAAAAGTTATCATAGAATATAGCATAAAAAAAATTAGATAAAGAATTTATATATATGATTCCAAATGACCTTTGGGGCATTCTTAAAGTGGGAATGAAAGTAATGGTTCCTTTTGGTCATCAAGAAGTTGTTGGCTTTGTTACTGATATTTTAGATTCTATCCAGGATATATCATATGAAATAAAATATATAACAAGTATTGCGGATGAAAAATTAGTTTTAAATAAAGAACTAATGGATTTAGGTAAGTATTTATCTGAAAATACATTATGTACATTAATTACTGCATATCAAACAATGCTTCCTTCTAGTTTAAAAGTAAAAAAACAAAAAAGTTAATTATGATTTATATGATGAATACATATTTATTAAAGATGAAGAAAAAGCTTTAGAATACAAAAATACATATCAAAATAAAAGAAAAAGTCAAATAAAAATAATTGATGAGTTACTAGAAAATGGTAAAGCCCTAAAAAGAAAAATTATAGTTTATCACTAGTTAAATCATTACTTGAAAATGGTATTTTAGATATAGAAAAGGTACAAAAATATCGAATTAATAAAGAAACAAGTAATATAAAGAAAGAACTTACTGATGATCAGAATAAAGTATTTTTTTAAAAGTTAAAGAGTCATTTGGAAAGTATGAACCATTTTTGCTTTATGGTATAACAGGTTCTGGAAAAACTGAAGTTTATATAAAATTAATTGAAGAAATTATAAATCTTGGCAAAACGGGAATTGTACTTGTTCCAGAGATTAGTCTGACACATCAAATTGCTAAAAGATTTTATGAAGCTTTTGGAAGTGATGTTGCTATTTTACATAGTTCTTTATCTCAAGGTGAAAAATATGATGAATATTTAAAAATATACCGCGGTGAAGTTCATGTTGTGGTAGGCACTCGAAGTGCTATATTTGCTCCGCTTCAAAATTTAGGTATTATAATTATTGATGAAGAAGATGCAAGTAGCTATAAACAAGATAATAATCCAAGATATCATGCCAGAGATATAGCGATGTACCGAGGAAAATATAATAATATTCCTGTTGTGCTTGCAAGTGCAACACCTTCTTTAGAGAGTAAAGCCAGAGCAGATAAAGGAGTTTATACGTTACTTACTTTAAAAAAAAGTGGGCACTGCCATATTACCAAAGATACATATAGTTAATATGGAAGATGAAATGAAAAAAAGAAATATGATATTTAGTGATTTACTTATTTCTAAAATGAAAGAAAAAATATCTAAAAATGAACAAATTATTTTGCTTCTAAATCGAAGAGGTTTTTCAACTTTTATTACATGTAGTAATTGTGGTTTTACATATAAATGTCCATCATGTGATATAACTTTAACATATCATAAAAGCACTAATAATTTAATATGTCATTACTGTGGTTATCAAAAGCATTGTGAAGATATATGTCCAAAGTGTCATGAAAAAGCTTTAAATTATTATGGTCTTGGTACTGAAAAACTTGAAGAAAAATTAAAAGAATTAATGCCTAATGCAAGTATTGTTCGAATGGATCAAGATACAACCAGAAATAAAGGCACTCATGAAAAAATAATTGAAGATTTTAAAAATGAAAAATATAATATTTTACTAGGAACACAAATGATTAGTAAAGGATTAGATTTTCCTAAAGTAACTTTAGTTGGAGTTATAAATGCTGATACTACATTAAATATTCCTAATTTTAAAGCAAGTGAGAATACTTTTTCTCTTCTTCATCAAGTTGCTGGCCGAAGTGGTAGAAGCACATCACCTGGTGAAGTTATTATTCAAACATTTAATCCCGATAATTATGTGATAAAATGTGCACAAGAAAATAGTTTTGATAAGTTTTATCTTCATGAAATGAATTTTAGGCAAAAACTTAAATATCCACCATATTTTTATTTAGTGAGTTTAAAAGTGATAGGTAAAGATTATCAAAATACAATTGAAACCAGTAAAAAGTTAAAACTTACTTAGATAAAAATCTAAATGATGTAATTGTTCTTGGACCAACAACTGCTCAAGTATTTAAATTTAATAATGAGTATCGAATGCAAATAATATTAAAATATAAAAATGTGATAATTTAAGGAAAAACTTGAAAGAATTAGATAATTTGTTTATAATGAATAAGGATATTAGATTAGAAATGGATTTTAATCCAATTAATATTTAAGACTTAAGAAAGGGTGAGTTTAGATGAAAAATTTAAGTCGTATTTTATGGGGAGTTGTTTTAGTTGTTATTGGTATTATCTGGGGCTTAAACAGAACTGGAGTAACAGACATTAACATATTCTTTGATGGTTGGTGGACTTTATTTATTATTGTGCCAAGTGCTATATCTTTAGTAAATCCTAAAAATAATGGAAAAGTATCATCTGCGATATGTTTGGTTATTGGTATTTTTCTTCTTTTAGGTAGTTTAGATGTATTTGATTTTGACATTCTATGGGAAATTTTGTTGCCAGCTATAGTGGTTATCATAGGTCTTTCTTTAATATTTGGAAATAGGGTTAAAACAGATGTTAAAGAAAAAATAGATAATGCTGATTTTTCAAATACTGAAGTAATAACAGCTACATTCGGAGAACAAAATATTAATAAAGCTGAAGAAAAGTTTGAAAAAGCTAATTTAGATGCTGTTTTTGGTTCTATCAAATTAGACTTAAGAGATGCTGATTTAAAAAATGAAACATATATTAAAGCAAGTGCTATCTTCGCAGGTATAACTATTCTCGTTCCAAAAAATGTAGAAGTAAAGATTAAATCTACACCAATATTCGGGGGAGTAACAAATGAATGTCTAGATGCAAAAACAAATAAGAATGTAAAGAAAACAATTTATGTTGATGGTTTCGCATTATTCGGAGGCATTGAAATAAAATGAATGAAACAGCTCAAAGACTAATTAAAGCTTTTGCGATATGTTTAGCAATATTTATAATTGTAAGCATAATAAATACTATTGTTTATTTTGCATCAAGTATATTTTCAGTTAATAATGATGTAAATATGAATGAAAATTATTCTAGTGAAATAAAGAATATTAAAATTGATATGGGAACATCTAACTTAATTATTAAAAAAGGAGATACATTAAATGTAATTGCAGATAATGTAAGTAAAAGATTTAAAGTAAATGAAGAAAGTGATACTTTAACTATTAAAGAAAAAAGTGTAAATGTTTTTAGAAACAAAAAAAGCTAGTAAAGTAATAATTACTATTCCAAATAATTTAAAAGATTTAAGTATTGATTTTGGTGCTGGAAAACTTGAAATTAGTGATATAAACACAAGTAGATTTAACTTAGATCAAGGCGCTGGCAAAGTAACTATCACTAATTTAATATCTGGTAAAACTGATATTGATGGTGGAGCTGGTGAGCTTAATATCACTAATTCAGCACTTGAAGACTTAGATTTAGATATGGGAGCTGGAAGATTTTATTTCAGTGGACATATAGTTGGAAATAGTAAAATAGAACAAGGTGTTGGAGAATTAATACTTGATTTAAATGGTAATGATTATACTATTAAAGCAAGCAAAGGTCTTGGTAGCATAACTATTAATGGAGAAGACTATTCAAAAAAAATACAACAGTGGGTGAAGGTGTAAATGACATCAAGATAGATGGTGGTATTGGAAGTATAATAATCAATACAAATAAGTAAAGCTAAATTGGTTTTACTTTTTTTAAAATATTTGTTAAAATTGTTGTGAGGAAGTGTAATTATGAATAGATGGGTAAAAGTTTTATTAGTAACGGGGATTAGTTTTTTATTGTGTTTAATATTTTTTTTTCTTTATTATCAAATTTTAATATTGATAATAAAATGCATGAAAAATTTGAATATGCTTGCGTTAGTTCTTTCTATATGTCTTTCTTTAGTAATAGTAAACACTATATCCCAAAAAAAGAGAAAAAAATATTAAAGATAATAGTGAAAAAATAAAACAAATTGAAGAACTTAATAAAAATTTCAAAAAAAATAAGATGTAAAAAACGTAATATTATACAAAGAGAGTATTCTAGAAAAAGTTTAGATAGAGTTAATGGTAATGATATCATTAAATATCATATTGAAAATAATATTAAAGGACTTAGAACAGATATTGAAAGTTCAATATACAATATTTCTTTGCTTGATGAGTATGAGAAGAATGTAGCGAAAATATTAGAGCAAGAGTCAGTAAATAATACTAAATATTCTGATAAAAATACAAAAGAATAGAAAATGTTGTGTTGAAAAAGGTAATTTATACTAAAAAGATTTTTTAATAAAAATTTATTTAGAAGCATATTATAAAAGTAATGGCGGTAATGTTCATGAGAGAAGAACCGGATTTAGAAATTATTACGAATTATTAGAACTTTATAAAGAATGGGAAAATGGTAATAGGTATGAAGTAACTAAAAGACAAGAAAGAAAAATTATGAATGATGATATCAGATACAATGTTTTAAAAAGAGATAATTTTACTTGTCAAAAATGTGGAATACATCGAAAGATGGTGCAAAACTTGAGGTTGATCATATTATTCCGTTATCCAAAGGTGGAAAGACTGTCATGAGTAATTTACAAACTTTATGTGATAGATGTAATAGTGGAAAAAGCGATAAAACTAAAGAAGATTTTGAAACTGATGATATTTGTCCAAGATGTGGAGGAACATTGGTTAAAAGAAACGGAAAATATGGTACTTTCATGGGATGCAGTAATTACCCAAAATGTAGATATATTAAAAATAGTTTAGAAGTAATGTAAAGTTACTTCTTTTTTAGTTGCAATAATTCTATAATAAAAGTATAATGAATATATGAACAGATATTCATATAAGGAGATAGTATGGAAGATATTAAAATAATTAATGAATTAAGTGAGTTCTTTAAAGTATTTAGTGACACAACAAGACTTAGAATACTTGAAGTATTACTTGAAAAAAGAAACCTATGTTGGTGATATATCAAACAAAGAATAAAAGTAAGTGCATCAGCTGTATCTCACCAGTTAAGTTATTTAAGAAGTACAAACTTAGTTAAAACAAGAAAAGAAGGACAAGTAATATATTATAGTATTACTGATAATCATATTAAAGTAATAATAGAATGTGGACTTGAACATATTAAAGAAGGGATTAAGCTATGAAGAAGATAAAAATAAATGAAGATTTAATTAGAATAATAATTAGTATTGTATTATTAGTATTAGGCATGATTTTTAATGAAAATATATACCTTTTAGTAATAAGTTATGTTTTTATTTCTAAAGAAGTTTATTTTAATGCTTTTAAAAACATTAGAGAAGGAAAAATATTTGATGAAAACTTTCTTATGATTATAGCAACTTTAGGAGCTTTTTATATTGGTGAGTATCCAGAAGCTGTTTTAGTCATGTTATTATTTTCAATTGGTGAATATTTATCAGATCTAGCAGTGGATAACTCTAAAAAAAGCAATAGTGGAATTAATGGATTTAAGAAGTGATAAAATAAATTTGAAAGATAGTGGTGTTACAGATGTAAATAATGCAAATGTTGGAGATATTTTTGTAGTAGCACCTGGTGAAAAAGGTTGCCCTTGATGGAATTATAATAAAAGGTGAAAGTCATTTAGATACTTCAAGCCTAACTGGTGAAACAGTGCCGCGTGCAGTTTATAAAAATAGTGAAGTTTTAAGTGGTACAATAAATTTAGAAGGTGTTCTTGAAGTAAAGGCCACTAAAAAACATTTGAAACAAGTACAGCTAGTAGAATAATAGAAATTTTAGAAAAATCAGAAGAAAAAGAAAACTAAAACTGAAAAGTTTATTACTAGATTTTCTAAAGTTTATACTCCTATTGTAGTTCTTCTTGCCATTTTAATTATAATTATTCCCACCATTTTAGGGGGGCGATTTTAACACATGGCTATATAGAGCTTTTTAGAAATGCTTGTTATTTCTTGTCCATGTGCTTTTAGTTATATCAGTTCCTTTAGCTTATTTTTCTGGTATAGGTAAATGTAGTAAAGAAGGAATACTTGTTAAAGGTAGTAATATATTAGATGATTTAGTAAATATAGATACTATTATATTTGATAAAACTGGTACAATTACAGAAGGAGTATTTGAAGTAACAAAGATATATAGTGTAAATAATAAAGATGCTGAGCTATTAAAGCTTGCAGCAGCAGCAGAAGCTAACTCTAATCATCCAATTGCCTTATCTATTAAAAAAAAAGCTTATGGAAAAGAAATTAAAAGTAAAATAACTAATGCTAAGGAAATAAGTGGAGCAGGGATAAGTTGCATTATTGGCAAAGATAATATTTTAGTGGGTAATAAAAAAATTATTAAAATATAACAACATAGATGTAGAAGAAAATAAAGAACTAGGTACAATTGTATATGTTGCTAAAAACAAAAAGTTACTTGGGTATATAGTAATAAGTGATAAAATAAAGACAAATGCTAAAGAAAGTTTAGATAAACTAAGAAATGATGGTATAAGTAATTTAATAATGTTATCTGGTGATGCTGAAGAAGTAGTAAATATTATTTCAAAAAAGTTAAATTTAGATAAAGCTTATGGTAATTTACTTCCACAAGATAAAGTGAATATTTTAGAAGAATATAAAATGATAAATAAAACAGCTTTTGTTGGTGATGGAATAAATGATGCTCCGGTTATAAAATGTGCAGATGTTGGTATAGCTATGGGAGGAATAGGTAGTGATGCTACAATTGAAGCTAGTGATATAGTTTTAATGAAAGATGATTTAAGTAATCTTGCTGATGCTATCAAAATAAGCAAAATAACAAAGAAAATAGTATTGTCTAATATTATATTTGCCATAATGTTTAAAATAATTATGTTAGTACTTGCAATTTTAGGTATAACACCAATATGGCTTGCTGTATTTGCAGATGTCGGAGTAACAATAATATCCGTGTTTAATAGTTTAAGAATATTTATAAAGAGAATATAAGTATTCTTTTTTTAGACAAAATTTCACAAAAATATCATTTTTATATTTACAAGACATAAATTATATAGTATAATTTTATTACGTCGTTGAGATGTAAAGAAAAAATTAAAAAGAAATTTTCAAAAAACTATTGCAAAACTTAAAAAAAATAGTGTAAAATGAAAAAGGTTTTGTTAGTGGGCTTGTAGCTCAGCTGGTTAGAGCGCACGCCTGATAAGCGTGAGGTCGGAGGTTCAAGTCCCCCCAAGCCCACCATTAAGTATGGCCCGTTGGTGAAGCGGTTTAACACACATGCCTTTCACGCATGCATACATGGGTTCAAATCCCGTACGGGTCACCAATTTTTTGATTATAACTCCGTAGTAGGAGTTTTTATTTGCAATAAAGGAGTTGTATTATGATATATTGCTATGATAAAAGAATTATAAAAAATGAAGATATTATTAAAGAAATTAACAATGTTAGAAAAAAATACCCTGTAGTTTTATATGATGAAATTACCGATAATTTTTACAATTTAAAAGGAAAAGTTTGTTCTATCAAGGGACAAAGAGTTTTTCCTAGAACTGGTGCCTTACAAGTTGAAATTATTATAAATGCTATTGAAAGTAAAGGTGGTATACCGATTAATAATATAGATATGGTAAATAAAGTTGAGCTTTGGCCTTTATATATTAAAACTAATAGAGATGTTTTAGTATTTGAAGGAAGAGAATTATTAAAAGAAGAAAATATTAGATATTTAAAAGAGTTATTTGGAGAAAAATGTTTATTAAAACTGTTGAAAAAAAATTTTGTAGGAGTTATTAATCCAAATATTTTAGAAAGAACTAATTGTAATTTTTGTAAAGCTTTAAAGCTTCATGAAAATGAACTATTTATAGTAAGCACTTTTGTAGATATTAAAGAAGATAAAATAGGTACTAAAGAATATAGATGTGTTGTTATTGATGGTAAAATATATAATATATCAAGATTAACTTTTTGTCAAAACCATAAAATTGAAAATAAAGTGCTAGATTTTGCTTTAAATATTGTTAAAAACTATCCAGGTACTTATGTTGTTGATTTAATGGAAGATTCTAATGGACTTATTGATATCGTAGAATTTAATCCAATCGAAGCATCAGGAATGTATTTGTATAATTCTATATGTGATAAGTCACTTGATTTAAAAGCATGATAATATAGATTTAGATAAAAAGATAATTGCTGCCGAAGTCATAAAACCTGTTTTAAATTCTAGATGTAAATGGAATAATTATGGCATGTTTGCATCCGATCTTAGAAGCATTTGCATGATTGGAGAAAGAGGAGCTTTATTTTTCTCAGATTCATTTGATGATACTAATTTATATGGCTATGAAACTGAAAGTCTTAAACTTTCAAGACAATTTGAACTAATTAATGATTTGTAAACAAAAAAACTTCCATAAATTTGGAAGCTTTTTAATTGCTTAAATGGCGGAGTAGAGAGGATTTGAACCTCCGCGCCAGCATTCGCCGACCTAAATCCTTAGCAGGGATCCTCTTCAGCCTCTTGAGTACTACTCCATAAGCTACTTCTATATTTTAATATAAAAGTAGTCTCTTGTCAATTATCTAATGCAAAAATTTCTAATATTATCAATAAAATTTTGCATAACAGTCAAATAATCATCATTGTTATTGCTATCTACATTAATCATTGACTTAACATCAATAGTTTTAGCTTTATAATCATTTACAATAGAATTTATATTATCAGTGTAATTGTTATCTAGAACAAATATTGTTGTATAATTTTCTTTTTTGAAATTATTTCTTATAGAATTAAGTGTTCCTTCTGTTAAAGTTTCTTCATCTAGTGATACAATATTAAACCCATAATTTTCTAAAAATTTAAAAGTATTATCACTAACTACCAAAGTATTTGTGCCTTTGCTTTGTGCTTCTTTACCAATTGCCCTTAAATCAGCATCTTTTATAGATAAAATTTCTGATAAATCATTATATTTTTTATCAACGTATTCTGATATAATTTTACTTTCTAAGTATTCTTTTAAATAATCTTTGATGTTTTTAGCAAGCATTAAATAGTTATTTGGACTCATCCATAATTCTTTAATACCATAAGTATATGAAAGTCCATTTGAAACATCTATGATAAGAAGATTTCTATTTTTATTAATTAAGTTTTTAGTTATAGTCTTTTTCATTACTTAAACCATTATAAATAAATAAATCTCCTTTAGCATAATTTTTTTATTTGTTTATCAGTAAGTTCATAAGTTGTTACATCTGCACCAGCTGGGTAAATACTTTCAATTGTTGCATAATCTTTATACAAAAACTCAGTTAAATACTTAATCGGATAAATCGTCGTATAAATTGTTGCACTCTCTAAATTATCCTTTTTTAAACTACAACCTGTTAGTAAAAATAAACTAAGTATTAATAAAAATATTTTTTCATAAATTTTTCCCTTCCTTTTTAAGTTCATCGTAACCAAATTTACCAAATGGATTACATTTAAATATTCTTTTATGCCAATAATTAAGCCCTTCCATAAACCATAAGCTTCTAGTGCCTCAATCATATACTCACTACAAGTCGGAGTAAAGCGGCACATACTATGACTATGAAGAGGTGTAACTTGATATCCACGTATCAAATAAATGATTAATTTTTTCAAATATATCACCTTTATAAATTGTACTATAAAATTATTAGTTTGTAAATGTTTTCAAATTAGAAAAAATTTGTTATAATGGTATAGAAATGGATATGATATTATGAAATTTTTAGAAAAGATGGGTATTAAAATCAACAATGAAGAACTTTTGAAGACTGCTCTTACACATAGTAGTTATTCAAATGAACATAATTGCGATAACTATGAAAGACTCGAATATTTAGGTGATGCTATACTCGAAGCTGTAACTAGTGAATATCTTTATTTAAATACAGATTATAAAGAAGGAGAAATGACTAAAATTCGTGCAAATTATGTTTGTGAAAAAGCTTTAGCATGTTATTCTCGTGATATTGGTATTGATAAATGTATTAGACTAGGGCATAGGCAAATTCATAATTTAAATGATACAATTATTGCCGATGTTTTTGAAGCCGTTGCAGCAGTGATTTATCTTGATCAAGGTTATGATGTTGTTAAAAAGTATTTGGATGATATAATTATTCCCTATATAAAAGAGAAAAGAGATTTTAATACAGATTATAAAACTATGCTTCAAGAAGCAGTACAAACAACAAGACGCTCACTTGAATATGTTTTATTAGATGAATATGGTGAAGCTCATGATAAGACATTTGAAATGGCAGTAAAATTGATAATATTGTATATGGAAAGGGAATTGGCAAAAGCAAAAAAAGAAGCAGAACAAAATGCAGCTTTAGATGCTTTGAAAAAAAAGTGCGGTGAAATAGATGTATTTAAAAAGTATTAGAGCACAAGGCTTTAAGTCTTTTGCAGATAAATTAGATTTAGAAATAAATCCTGGTATTACTGGGATTGTTGGACCAAATGGTTCAGGAGAAAGTAATATTGTTGATGCTGTTAGATGGGTTTTAGGTGAACAATCTGTTAAGTCTTTACGTGGTCAAAATAATATGACTGATTGCATTTTTAGTGGAAGTGAGTCAAGAGAAGCTCAAAAAAGAGCTATGGTTGCTTTAGTTTTTGATAATAGTGATCATTATTTACATAGTGATTTTAAAGAAGTAGAAATAAAAAGAATTGTTTATTCAACTGGTGAAAATGAATATTTTATAAACAATGCTAGAGTTAGACTTAAAGATGTAACAGATTTATTTATAGACTCTGGTGCTGGAACAAATGCTTTTAATATCATAAGTCAAGGAAATGTCACAGATATTGTTAATTCAAAATCAAGTGACCGAAGAGTTATTTTTGAAAGTGCTGCGGGTGTTTTAAAATATAAAAAACGTAAAGAAGAATCACTTAAAAAACTTGAAAAAACTGAAGAAAATTTAATGCGTATTAAACTTGTTATTGATGAACTTGCAACAACTGTTGAACCTTTAAAAAGAACAAAGTATTGTGGCACAAAAATATTTAAATATAAAAGATGAACTTGAAAGTATAGATATTGCTTTAATTGCAAAAGATATAACAGATTTAAATCTTGAATATACTAAAATTACTGAAGAAATTAAAAATTTAAAAGATAAATTGCTTACTTTAAAAAGATAGTAGTGAAGATAGCAAATTAGAAACTCTTAAGTTTAGAAGTTTAGAGCTTGAAGAAAATTTAAATAAAAAGAAAGAAGAACTTTTAAAAGTAACAGAAAACTTAAGTGATTTAAATGGGGAAAAGAAACTTACTATTGAAAGACAAAAATATGAAACAAATAATGATGTACTTGAAAATAATTTAATTAAACTTAAAGAAAAAGAACTGGAATTAAATAAAAGTATAACTCTTTGCGAAAGAGAAGTATTAGATATTGAAAATAGTATAAACTCAGAAAGAAGCAAAGGAGAAGATGTAAAAAATAATTTGCTTGTTTTAAAGGTTAAGAAAAGTACAGCAAGTAATACCTTAATGGATACAAGTAAAGCTAAATTCTTACTTGAAAATAAAATTCAAATTTTAGAAAATAATATATTAAGTGCTGAATCTGCTCCAGTATCTGTGCGAAATATTTTAAATAATCCAAGACTTCATGGTATTCATAACACAATTGGTAAACTTATAGATATTCCTGAAAAATATTTAGTAGCAACTGATATAGCATTAGGTGCAAGCAGTAACTTTTTAGTAGTAGATGATGAAAATGCTGCCTTAAATGCCATAGATTTCTTAAAAGATAGAAAACTCGGTAGAGCTACATTTTTCCCACTTAATGTTATAAAAGGAAAATATGTAAATAATGAAGTAATTGATGATATTAAAAATATTAATGGTTATATTGGCGTACTAAGTGATTTAATAGATTTTGATCCAAAATACCGAAATATAGTAGAAAACCAGCTTGGTCAAGTGGTAGTAGTTGATAATGAAAGAACTTTAAATATTATAGGTAAACTTATTAACTATAAATATAAAGTTGTATCACTTGACGGGGAAATACTTCATGTAGGTGGCTCTATCACTGGTGGTACAAGTAAGAAAAATACAATGTTAAACGAAAAAAAATGAACTCAATAAACTTAAAAGTGAGCTTCAAAAAAATGGATATTAAGATTAAAGATTTAACAGATGAAGTTAATGATATTACCAACAATATGGAAGAACTTGAAGAAAGAGAAAATGTCTTAAATAAATATGTAATATTATTAAACGATGAATTATTTAATAAAAAGACAAATTTAAGTAGACTTAATGAAGAACATAAGAATGTATTAAGTGAACTTGAAGGTATAAATGATATGAAGTCAAATAAACTTGATGATCATTTGATGAAATTAATGGAAAAAATAAATAATCTAAGTAAAACTAGGGAATTGATTGAAAAAGATATTAAGTTAATTACTAAAAAGAAAAGAATGATTTAAATGATGAAATTAATATTTTAGATAAAAAACTTAGAGATAGTAGCAGTAGTTATAATATAGTAAATAATGAATTAAAGAGTAAAGAAGTTGCTTCAGGAAAATTAGAAGTTAAACTTGATAATTTACTTGGGGATTTAAATAATAATTATAATTTAACTTATGAAGCCGCATCATCAAGCTATACTTTAGAGATGGATGCTGATATAGCACGTGACCATGTATCTAATTTAAAAAAGAGAATTAAATAAACTTGGTAATGTAAACTTGGGTTCAATCGAAGAATATGAAAGAATTTCGAAAAGATATGAGTTTTTAACCAGTCAAAAATTTGATTTGGAAAGTGCATCTATGGAACTTAAAGGTATCATTAAGGAAATGGATGATATTATGGTTGAAAAGTTTGCTAAGTCATTTGAAAGTATAAAACAAGAATTCAGCAAAATATTTAAGATGATGTTTAAAGGTGGAAAAGGAGAATTAGCATTAAGTGATCCTGATGACTTGCTTAATACAGGTATTGATATCGTAGCTATTCCACCAGGAAAGAAAATAAACTCACCGGTTGCCTTAAGTGGAGGAGAAAAAGCACTAACAGCAATATGTTTACTATTTGCAATGCTTGAAGTAAAACCATCACCATTTGTCATTTTAGATGAAGCAGAAGCTGCACTTGATGAAGTAAATGTTGATATGTTTGGTAAATATTTAAGTGAAGAAAAGACTAGAAGTCAGTTTATAGTTATAACTCACAAAAAAGAGAATGATGGAATATGCTGATTCATTATATGGTATTACAATGCAAGAGTCTGGTGTCAGTAAAATAGTTAGTGCAAAATTAGAAAATTAAGCCTAAAATATGGCTTTTTTTCATTTTAGTGTAAAAAAATTTGACAAACGGTGTCGAAAGTGTTATAATTTAAATCCAATGTGGAAATACTATGAACAATATGATAAATTTACGCAAATTTGACAAAAATTGCAGTTTGTGGTATAATATAATTGTTCGAGTAATTAGGGGTATGGAAAAATGAAAGGATACGTTTTAGAATACGTTTGTGAAAACGAATTTAAAAAATTGGAAAGGGCTTTAAAAAAGTATAATATGTTAGCGTTTAAGAAATTAAACTTTGACTATTATCCAGCACTTAGAAATGGTAATTTTGTAGGTGAACTTATTTCTGTAAATAAGAAAAAATGGTACAGAAACATATGAACTTAAATTACCAAGTGATAAGATGTTTGCTCAAATCCATGGTGAAGTTAAATTAGTTTACACAGTACACAAAAAAGATGAAGTAGTAGTTCTAGAAACTATTACACCATCAGATATTCTTTTAGAAGGTCATAGATCTGAACTTACAACATATAAAGGTATTATGATTTCTAAAGCTAACGCATCTAAAGATATGTTTAAAATTGATTTACTTAACATGTTACAAGATAAATAATTTAGTTTATAAAACTTAAGCTTCAGGGGGGTGCTTAAGTTTTTAAATTTTTGTGAAAAAAAAAAGACTTGTCATAAACAAAAATATGTGGTAATATTAATATTGTCATGGACCTCTAGCTCAGTTGGTTAGAGCCCTCGGCTCATAACCGAGTTGTCATAGGTTCGAGTCCTATGAGGTCCACCATTAATTTTGCAGGCGTGGCGGAACTGGCAGACGCGCTAGACTTAGGATCTAGTGGAATATTCCGTGGGGTTCAAGTCCCTTCGCCTGCACCATTGACGAATCTGTTCGAACTATTCGAACTTTATATATAGAGAACTTGCAAAAAGTTCTTTTTTTATGTTATTATGTATTCAGCAAAAAAATAAAAAAAAGAAACATTTATTCGCGACCAAATAGTTTTACTATATTTTTCTATTATATATAATAAACCATAGTATTTTTGATATTAATGTCAAAATACCTAGAGGGGGTAAATATTTTGCCAAAACAAAATAATATACAAAGATTAATTTATATAGTATAATACAATCATCTATTTAATGTTAGGTGGTTTTATGATAAAAAGAATAATATTTGATATCGATGGTACTTTGATTACTGGCGTAGATTTTTCATCTTATGTAGCAAATACACTTAAAAAATATGGCATTGAAGACATAGAAAAGACAAAACAATTTTTGTTAAATATTAAAGAGTATGAAAAAACATATAATAGCTATGATAGAAATCTATACTTAAAATTTTTGGTGATAAATTAGGATGTGAATTAGATAATCATTTTTTAGAAATATTCTTTCAGGAATTAAGAAAAGCAATTCCTGAAAATGCTGAAAAAAATTAAATCAATGCTAGCAGCAATGAATGAATATGAACTAGTATTATTATCTAATTATTTTGAAGAATCACAAAGAAATAGATTAACTGCTATGGAAATCAATGATTATTTTAGTGAATATTATGGTGAAAGTATTATAAAACCAAATGAATTAGCTTATAGACAGGCTCAAGGAATATACCAACCAAGTGAATGTGTAATAGTTGGTGATGATAAAAGATTGGATATTGATGTTCCTAAATCACTAGGTTTTAAGACAATATATGTTAACGAAAATGGTGATATAAAATGAGTTGAGGAGTTATCTCCAAGATTAATAAAAAGCTGTAGATATCTACGACACTCGCACCAGTTAGAAATTCAACTAGAATGTAATGTTCGTGTTTTAAAATACTTAATTTTATGCTAATATATTTATATAATTAAATTAATCTTGTCAATTTGGAAACACACTTGCATAATGGTTAAGTTATTATACAATTTATAATATTTAAATAAGGTGGAAATTTATGAACGAAAAAATGTATTATTATTTATTAGAAAATAAACTATTAACCCATGGAATTGGGGATATTAACGATAAGGAAACATATTTTAAATTTGAATCAATAATAAAAAATGGGGGCCTAATGTCATTACAAAAATTAAAAAGAATTAGGAATAAATGTATCCGGAAAAGTTAGTGGATTAAGAGGTACTCCTGAAAGTAAATATCTTTTTTTTTTAATTCATCAACCCCAAAAATTAAAACAAGATTATTATCAGATCACTATTATTATTTTCTACCATTTAATTCTAGTGTAATATTTTTTATAATTGATGGAACAAATATTGATTTACAACAACATCCTAATATTTCTTTTGAAGTAACTACAGAAAGTGGGTTTGTTTCTATTGATAATTTTAAAGGAATAATAGCTCCAACTGAATGTTTCGAATATATAAATAGTATTCAGAATAAGTATGGGGTTTGTTTACCAATATATGATTTTGATTTTAATATGATGAATGGTCTAAATGATAGTTTTAATAAATATAAATAATTAGAAGTTATTTTATTTCTTCCCTTAGGACGCCATTTTGAAAGATAAAATCCTTTATGGATTTTTTTTTCTTTAAATTTGACACAATCTATATTCTATGGTAAAATAAACTCTTCACTTCAAGAAAGTGAGTTGATATGAAATGAAGAAGCAAGAAGAACAGAAACATTTTTTAAGTTTAATGGCCAGAATTGGGGATTACATATTTATTGATATATCTAAGCTTGATATTGCAAATGGTTATAATCCATATAATTTAGCAGATATTGACTCATTTACTATGCATTTTTCTAAAGAAGAAATATTATCTTCTATAAAGAGGGCCAATTTAGTAAGTGATAAATATTTAAATGGAAAACTAATAATTGCTGATAACCAAAAACATAATCCAATTGAAGTAATAGATAAAGAATTTTATAATAATTTTAGAATAGATTTATATTTAAACGATATAGCAAAAAAAATAAAGTCAAATTAAATAATATTTTAAATAAATTTAGAAGTATATGTAAAGATAAAGTTATTGAAGATAGCTTTATAATGGCTATTAAGAATAATAATCTTGATTTAGCAGTTGATATTTTATTTAATTTACCATACTTAACTTTAAGAAAATTCATAATATATTTACTTAATGAAAGAAACAGTGAATTAGAAAAACCAAAATGCAAGAAAGAATTCGTGATAAAGCAGCATAAAAAGCTGTTTTTTTTGAATATTTTGTATTATAATATAGATAGGGAGTGATTTCTATGTTTAAAAAGAAAAATGAATTAGACACAAATGGCTTAAATGAAATAATATACTTAGGTAAAAATATTTTAAAATTATCTTTTATTATACTTATAATTGGCATAATTTTAGCAGGCACAGTACTTTTAAAAAGAACTTGGAGTATTTAAATTTATTAGAAGTGTACTTAATGTACTAGCACCACTTTTTATTGGATTTATTGTTGCTTGGCTATTTGCTCCTTTAGTTGATAAAATGACTAAAAAGGAATGTCAAGAATATTGGCATCTATGATTGTATATGTTATATTTATAGCATTTTTAATAGTTTTCTTTAGAATATTTATTCCAATTATTTATAATGAATTAAATGAACTTATAAAAACACTACCAAGTATAACAGAAAAAATTACAGATTTTATTAATAGTACTTTTGACAAAATAGACAGTGATGCCTTTAATATTGAAGCAATTAAAACAAATATATTAGATGCTATTACAAATTATGGAACTAGTATTTCAAGTAATTTACCAACTACAATAGTTACTATAATGTCTAACTTAGTAAGTGGACTTGGTACAATATTCTTTGGTTTAATAATAGGTTTATATATGTTATTTGATTTTGACAATGTGACAAATTTACTTTTAAAGTTATACCAGTAAAACATCAAGTAGAAGTTACATCTTTAGTAGAAAAAATTGGTTCAGAAGTTAGAAAAATGTGTTAATGGAACATTACTTGTTGCTTGTATGGTATTTGTTTGTGATACAATAGGATTTAGCATTATTGGCTTAAAATCAGCCTTATTATTTGGATTATTCTGTGGTATTACAGATTTAATTCCATATATTGGACCATATTTAGGAACAGTAGTGGCAACAGTTGTAGGGCTAACACAAAGTCCTCTTATAGGTCTTGGAGTATTTATTATAGCTTGTGTGGTTCAACTTATTGAGTCTTATGTACTGCAACCAATTGTTATGAGTAAAGCTACTAATTTACATCCAGTAGTAATTATCTGTGGATTATTAATTTTTGGTCATTTCTTTGGTATTATAGGGATGATACTTGCATCACCAATAATGTCCGTTATCAAAGTTATATTTGAATTTATTATTGAAAAATTTGAGTTATTTCAAAGAAATAGTAATGAAGAAAAAGCAATATGATAAAACATATTACTTTTAATATAATCATATATTAAACTAGTATTTATGGAATATCAAAAAAGATGGTATTATCATTCATTATTCTTCTCATTTTGGTTTTGTTATTAAAGTAGAGAAAATAAAAAGCATCTAATCAACCATGTTGATTAAGATGCACACACAATGTGGCAGCATCCAACATGCAAAATTGGATGTTCCATTTATTATTTTATGCAAAATCCTTTGCTAAATACATAATAACATAAGTGTGGCTATTTGTCAAATACTCTTGACAAGCTAAAAAAATATGTGTATATTATTAAATGTAATCGTTGATGTGAGATGTTATATAAATCTTATTTGTAGAAAGTTAGTGGTTGATGAAAACTAATAAAAGAGTTATATAATTGCTACTCATAGAGATTAATCGGGTAATTACGTTACAAATAATTAAGTTAATTAAAGGATGGTACCGTCATACATTGACTCCTTTTGGTATCATTCTTTTTATTTTGAAAGGAAAGAAGAAAAATGAAAATATTTGTTGTTGGTGGAAAAAGTGGAAGTGGCAAGAATGAAGTTGCCAAAATGATTGAAGAGTTTTATACTTATAAATTAAAAAAATGCGTTGTAACAGAATTTAGTAAATACATAAAATTATTTGCTAAAGAACTAACTGATTGGGATGGTGTAAGTCAAAATAAACCAAGAAGATTTTTACAAAATTTTGGTGCTAAGGTTAGAAGTTACGATGAAAGATTTTTAACAAAAAAGAATGATTGAGGATATAACTCTTTATAAAGACTTAGTGGATGTTGTAATAATAAGTGACGCAAGAATGCCACTTGAATTTGAAGAAATGAAAGAAAACTATGATGATGTAACAAGTATTTTGGTTATTAATCAATTTGCACCAAGTAAGCTTTCTTTAGAAGAACAAAGTGATATTACTGAAAGAGCACTTGAAACTTATGATGAATTTGACTATATTATAGCAAATGATGAACTGGCAAAAACTAAAAAAAAAGTATTTAAAATATTGGAGGGTTTAGAAAATGAAAATTAAAGATTTATATATTGATTTTTTTTGTAAGCAAAGGACATAAACAAATACCAAGTAGTCCCGTTGTACCAGAAAATGATCCATCAGTTTTATTTAATACCGCTGGTATGCAACCTTTAATTCCATATTTAATGGGAGAACCTCATCCTTATGGAACAAGACTATGTGATTACCAAAAAAATGTATTAGAACTAATGATTTGGATGAAATAGGAGACACACACACCATACATTCTTTGAAATGTTAGGTAATTGGTCTTTAGGGGATTATTTCAAAGATGAAAGTATTTCTTGGAGTTTTGAATTTTTAACTAAAGTATTAAATATTCCAGTAGAAAAACTTGCTGTAACGTTTTTTGCTGGTAATGACTTAATACTATTTGATGAAGTAAGTTATAACAAATGGCTTAGTTTAGGAATTAAAAAAGAAAGAATTGCTAAAAACTGCTTTTAGATAATTTCTGGATTGGGGAACATCTGGTCCTTGTGGTCCTGATACAGAAATATTTTACTTTAGAAGTAATGAAGAAGCTCCAGAAACTTTTGATCCTGAAGATGATAGATGGGTTGAAATATGGAATAATGTCTTTATGCAATATTATAAAGATGAAAAACGGAACTGTTACAGAACTTCCAAAGAAAAAAATGTCGACACTGGTATGGGCGTTGAAAGAATCACAACTGTACTTGAAGGTGTAGATGATAATTATAAATCAAGTATCTGGAGTGATGTTATTGATTTAATAAGCACTATTACGGGACTTCCATATGAAGGTAATGAAAAAAGTATGAGAATTATCGCTGATCATATTAGGACTGCAGTATTCATAAGTAGTGACCCAGCTGGAATTAAACCAAGTAATACTGATCAAGGTTACATATTAAGAAGACTTATTCGAAGAGCTATAAGACATGCTAAAAAACTAGGCATTGATATAAGTAGTAATTGGGAAGAACAAATAGCAAATCTAATAATTTCCAAATATGAAAGCTATTATAGTGAACTTAAAGAAAATAAACAAGTTGTGCTTGATGTACTAAAAAAACGAAAAAGAAAAATTTAATAGAACTTTAGAAAAAGGTTTAAGAGAATTTGCTAAAGTAAGTAATAAAGATATTGATGGAGATGTAGCATTTCATTTATATGATACATATGGTTTTCAATTGAACTTACTGAAGAACTTGCTAAAGATGCAGGAATTTCAGTAGATATAAAAGGATTTAATGAAAAGTTTAAGGCTCACCAAGAACTTTCAAGAACATCTTCAGCTGGTAAATTTAAGGGTGGTCTTGCAGGTAATAGTGAAATAGAAACTAAATATCATACAGCAACTCATTTACTTAATGCTGCTTTAAAACAAGTGGTAGGACCAGATGTTCACCAAAAGGGAAGTAATATCACTGATGAGAGAATGCGTTTTGACTTTAGTTGTGATCATAAACTAAGTGATGAAGAAAAACAAAAAGACTGAAGATTTAGTAAATAGCTGGATACAAGAAGGCTTAGATGTACGAGTAGAAGAAATGAAAAAGAAGATGCTATCAAAAGTGGAGCAGAATGCATGTTTATTGAAAAATATCCAGATATTGTAACAGTTTACACAATAGGTGATAATGTTTCTAAAGAATTATGCGGAGGTCCGCATGTTAAAAAATACTAGCGAGCTTGGACACTTTAAAATTACAAAAAAGAAGAAGCATCAAGTGCAGGTGTAAGAAGAATTAAAGCTATTTTAGAAAATAATTACAAAAAAAAAAAGTAAAGAAAGTTATTTGTTCTTTACTTTTTCTATTTTAATAGTATATCCAATTGGTCCAAGAATTTTAAGTAAACTAAGTACAGAAGGAGAACACGCTCCACATTCAATTCTAGCAATTTTTTCTCTAGAAACTCCAGAATACTTAGAAAATAAATCTTGTGTTAAGTTATTTTCTTTTCTAAAACTTATAAATTCTTTAATGAAAATTTCATTTAATTCTTCTGGATTATAAGCAACTTCAATATAATTGTTATCATAGTCCATTTGTTCTCACCAGTAAAATTGTATCAAATATGATACTAAAAGTCAACATAAGTATTGTTAAATCGTATTTAATTTTGTATAATCAAAACAAGGTGAGAGAAATATGGAAAAATTTTATGATTACTATACGAAAGAAATGAAAGAAGACACTTTACCAGAAGGTAATGAATATGATTTTTTACTTGAAAGAAATAAAAATCATATGAATGATACTGCTTTATCATTTGATACTAAAAAATATCATATGAAGAATTACA
>VOFC01006352.1_pt1 | contig 33607 bp, 68 predicted proteins | sample 5384161 | NCBI WGS metagenome assembly VOFC01 (sample SAMN12384722, study PRJNA508395) | human gut metagenome | isolation source: healthy gut B | host: Homo sapiens
TTTTACACTTCATCCAGCAGAAAATGCTTGTGTTATAAATTATGCAAGTACTTTTGGTGAAAAGAAATACCGGTAACTATCTATGTTGGACAACACCATGGTGCAGATGTCGACTCAGAAAATATCGGGATATATATTTAATAAGATGTTAAGAACAAATTGATGGTTTAACTAAAATAACTGAATTAAAATGATCTTTATAAACTTGAAGATGTTGCTTTTTAGAAATGATCATAAGAAACTTGGCAATATTGCTGAACTATGTTCATATAAAAACTATGTAATTCCGGCTGAAGAGGATAAAACATATGAAGATAAAGATTATCCTTTCTTGAAATATGATAATAAGAATTATGTATGGAAATTTTTTGTAAAGATGATTTCTTGCAAATGTATGAAGAATATTCCTGGTAAAACATTTACAGAAAATCTTGCTAATATCTATGATTTTACAAAACATGTAACTTTCATTGCTAAAAAATAAAGTTGGTTTAAAAATATGTTTAAACTTATCAGTTTTGCTAATACGAATTTTATTGAAAGAAATGCTAAAATACCAAGGAAACTAATAAATGAGTATCGTGAAGGAATTTTGGTTGGTTCAGCTTGTTTAAATGGTGAAATTTTTTAATCTTGCTTTAACAAGATGCGAAGAAGATTTAATTGAAGCAATGAAATTCTATGATTATATTGAAATTCAACCAATTGATAACTATAAACATTTGCTTAAAAATCATGATATATCTAATATGGATGATTTAAAACTTGCGATAAGAAAAATTATTAAATGCGCTAAAAGTATTGGAAAAATGATTGTTGCAACATCCGATGTACATAATATTGATCCACAAGATTTAATCAGCAGAGAAATAATTGTTAATCAAAATGTTCCGGGAAAAGGAAGACATCCGTTAGCTAGATATTTAAAAGGCGATTATAAAGTTAATGTTAATAAAGAAAACATTGAACATGCTATAAAACAAGCACATGATAAAGGACATGATTTAACAAGCGTAGATATAAAAGTTTTAAAATATATTTATGCACTAACCAATGTAAAAAATGTGGAAATTACGTCTAATAATTTGGCTTTAGTTTATGCGATTGATAAAAATAATCAAGATGAGGCTGCCGCTAAAACGAGTTTTGAAGAAAAGAAGTATATGATAGATTCTTCTTTAAGAAAATTACAAATAGCTGGTTTAGTAAGCGTTAATTATGTTAATGGAACCTATTCACTTTTATGCAAATATACTAAAAGTGAAATTCCTAAAATGGGACATATTCCTAATCAATTCTTTAGAACTACAAGAGAGATGTTAGATGAATTTGCATGGTTAAATGATCGAGATTTAATTCATGAAATAGTTATTGAGAATCCAAATAAAAATAATTGATATGTTAGAAGAGATTGAAGTAGTAGTTTATCCTGATAAACCATATTCTCCAATAATTGAACATTCTCAAGAAACATGTCGTGATCTTGTATTTGATAAAGCTCATAGTATGTATGGAGATCCACTTCCTGCTAATATTGAGGAGCGTATTGCTCAAGAATTCTATGGAGATAAAATTAATGTATTAGTTCAAGAAAAAATTGATATTGAACATCCGGAAATGAGTGAAGAAGAGAAAAAGCAATATTTACTCCAACACTTCATGATGTAATAATGAGTGGATATGATGGAGTAGTTAATTTAAAAAAGAACAAGTTAAAAGACTTAGTGATAAAGAATTAACTGATGAAGAGGCTATAGAAGAAGCAAAAGCTCAGCTAACAGGAATTATTGGTGGAGGATTTGACGTTATTTATTTGATAGCTCAAAAACTTGTTAAACACTCAAATGATGATGGATATTTAGTTGGATCACGTGGTTCAGTTGGTTCTTCATTTGTTGCCAGTATGATGGGTATTACAGAATGTAATGGTCTTCCAGCACATTATTATTGTCCAAATTGTCAATATAGTGAATTTAATGATAAAGAAGGTCGTCCTTATTCTGAAAATTATCCAAGTGGATTTGATTTACCTGAAACTAATTGCCCAAAATGTGGAACTCAAATGATTCACCAAGGAAATGACATGCCATTTGCAACATTCTTAGGATTTGCTGGAGAAAAAAGTTCCTGATATAGACCTTAACTTCTCAGGAGATAATCAAGCAAGTGCCCATGAATATACTAAAGTTTTATTTGGTACTGATAATGTTTATCGTGCTGGAACTATTGGTACGGTTGCTGATAAAACTGCTTTTGGTTATGTTCAAGGTTATTATGAAGATGAAATGTATAATGAGTTAAGTATTGAATGTGCATGTTTCGGTCTTTCAGTAACGAGTAAAGACGAACTTAAGAAAAAAGGCTTGGTTAAATCATTTATCCGTATACCAGAGATTGAAAGAATGGCAGTAGGATGTACGGGAGTTAAAAGAACAACTGGTCAACATCCGGGTGGAATCGTAGTTGTTCCAGGATATAAAGACATTTGGGATTTTACACCATTTCAATACCCAGCTGATGATCCAACAGTTGCTTGGAGAACTACACACTTTGATTATCATGCGATTGATGCTGACCTTTTAAAACTTGATATACTTGGACACGATGATCCGACTGTATTAAAAATGTTACAAGATCTTTCAGGTATTGATGTCACTAAAATCGATTTAGGTGATCGTGATACTATGAAAATTTTTACTGGTCCAGAGGTTTTAGGAGTAGAAAAAACTCGTCTTAGAGGTTTAACAAGTAAAGATGGAGTTAAATATTGTCCAACGGGAACTCTTGGAGTACCTGCATTTGGAACATCTTTCTTACTTGAATGCTAGAAGAAACAAAAACCAACAACATTTGCTGAACTTATTAAGATATCTGGTCTTTCACATGGTACTGATGTATGGTTAGGCAATGCAAGAGATTTGTGTACACCGGATGAAAACGGAAATATCCAAGTTCCATTTAAAAATGTTATAGGATGTCGTGATGATATCATGGTTAACTTGATTCAATGGGGAGTCCCAGCAGGAAAAGCCTTCAAAATAATGGAATTTGTTCGTAAAGGAAAGCCAAGTAAAGATCCTGCAACTTGGGCAGAACATGCGGCTTTTTTAAGAGAATATAATATTCCAGAATGGTATATTGAATCATGTAGGAAAATAAAATACATGTTCCCAAAGGCACATGCTACAGCCTACGTTACAAGTGCATTTAGAATTGCTTGGTTTAAAGTTCATCATCCAATTTGGTATTATTGTGCATACCTTTCTATAAGAAGAGATGCATTTGATATTGCCTCAATGATTAGAGGAGAAAATGCGATAAGAGAGAAAATTGATGAAATTGATGCAAAGGGAAATCTTGCTAGTAATAAAGAAATAGACACTCGTGATACTTTATGCATTTGTCTTGAAGCTGCAGCGAGAGGTATATATTTTAAAAATATTGATATTGAAAAAAGCGATGCTAAAAGTTTGTAATTACAGATGATGGAAAAGGTTTAATTATTCCTTTCTGTGCATTAGATGGACTTGGAGAAAACGTTGCTAAAGAAATAATTAAAGCAAGAGAAGATGCTCCATTTATTTCCCAAGAAGATTTACAAAAACGTGGAAAAGTAAATGGTTCTTCAATAGAAAAAGCTTAAAGCTTTAGGTTGTTTAGATGGCTTAAGCGAATCTAATCAATTATCGTTATTTTAAAAGGAATTAGCTTATAACTAATTCCTTTTCTTTTTCAGTTCTTATGGTTTCTATTTTGCTAGTTAATCCTAGAATATAATCTGCAGAGATATTATAAAATTGACATAATTTTATTAAATATGTAACTGGCATAACATTTATTCCTTTTTCATATCTAGCATATTGTTGTTGTTTTATTCCTAAATAAGCAGCAATCTCTTTTTTGAGTTATATTTTTAATGTCTCTTAACCACTTCATTCTGTCTGTATAATACATAATAATTCACCTACAATATAATTAGCAAATTAAATAAAATAAAAGTTCAAAATTGAACACATCTGTTGTATAAAAATGAATATTAAGCTATAATTATTATAGTATGCACACACCACTATAATAAAATTCATTTTTAATTTTGTCATTATTGTTAGATTATTATACTCTGATAAAATAAACTAAATAAATTGCATAACTTTTTTTCAAATTGACTTGAAAATCGGGGGGTATTATAAAATAAAAATAGAAAGATAGATGATGCAAAAAATGAAGAAAACGACAATACTTATAATAACAGTTTTATTTATGATAATAGGATATGCAGCATATAATACAACGATAAAATATATATGGAAATGGAAAGTTAGCAGAAAACCTAAGTGATTTTAAAGTATATCTATCTAACTTAAAAAGTAAATGGAAAAGAAGTAAGTGGAATAAATAATACAAAAGATGAATTTACAATAAATGATATAAATGGAGATATAAGTGTAGATGTAATAAATGATTCAACAGAATATGATACAGAATCATATTTAGAGTGTGTTAAAGAAGATGAAAATGTAGGAAAAGTATGGAATTATGATTATACCGGAGGAGAGCAAACATTTACTGCTCCAACAACAGGGACATATAAACTAGAGACATGGGGAGCACAAGGTGGAAGCAGAAATGGGTATATTGGAGGATATGGTGGATATTCTATTGGTACTATAACATTAAGTAAAAGCCAAAATTTATACATAAATGTAGGTGGGAATGGAACGACAAAAAATAGGGGGGGCTACAATGGAGGCGGAAACAGACCGTCTGGTGATACAACTGGCTGGTATGCCGGTTCTGGAGGCGGAGCAACACATATAGCAACTGTTTCTGGATTACTTTCAACTCTTGAAAACTCAAAATTTGATATACTAATTGTTTCTGGAGGTGGAGGCGGAGCGACAAGTTCTTCTACTTACAATGCAAATGGCGGTTCAGGTGGAGGATACATGGGTTCAACAATAAAGGGTCCAACAGGAGGAACTCAAACAATTGCAGGTACTAATGCTAAAGGAGGAATAACGGGTTCCTTTGGTAAAGGAGCTGATAGCACGAATGAAGGTGCAGGCGGTTCAGGTTTTTTCGGTGGTGGAAGTGGACTACATCCAGATATAGGATATTCAGGTGCTGGTGGTTCTGGTTACATTGGAAATCCACTTTTAACTGAAAAATCAATGTATTGTTATAATTGCCAAGAATCTTCTGAAGAAAGTACCAAAACCGCCTCAACAACATGTGTAAATGCAACACCAACAGCAAATTGTGCAAAGCAAGGCAATGGATATGCAAAAATTACATTAATAAGTTTGCATTAAAAAATCACATCAATTCGATGTGATTTTCTTATTAGTCGTTATTGTTGTATCCAGTCCAGCCAGCACCGATTATTATTACTAATAGAATGAAAAGTACGATCCATAAAGCTGCACCCCATGAATATCCACCAGTTGTGTATCCAGCAAATCCAGGATTAGACATACAACAAGGATTTGTATTCATGCCATAGTTATTATATCCGTAATAGTACATAATATACCTCCTTTATCTACTATATTTTATTAGTGATGGTTATGTTTTGACATTACTTTTTTAAAAATATATATAATTATAAACAAATGTATGATATACTTTTATTAAGGTGAGAAAAATGTATAGTTATATAAAAGGAATAATTGACGAAGTTACAAGCAGTAGTGTTGTTATCGACAACAATGGAATTGGGTATAATGTATTTGTTTCAAATCCATATTCATTTAATGTTGGAGATGAATATAAAAGTATATTTATATAATTATATAAGAGAAGATGAATATTCTTTATATGGTTTTTAAGTCTTTAGAAGAAAAAAGATTTATTTTTAAGACTTATAAATGTAAAAGGACTTGGGCCTAAAATAGCTTTTACCTATGCTTGCAACAGGAAGTGTTAATGGAATAGTTGATGCAATTGATCGTGAAAATATTATGTACTTGACTAAATTTCCTAAAGTTGGAGATAAGCTTGCTAGACAAATTATTCTTGATTTAAAAAGGAAAATTAAATACTAAAGAAACAATAGTTGCTCAAAATGATGAATTAATAGAAGCTTTAGTAAGTCTTGGTTATAAAAAATGCAGATATAAAAAGAAAATTGTAAGTAAAGTTGATCAAAGTGCAACAATTGAAAATCAAATAAAAGAAGCATTAAAATTATTATTGAATAGTTAGGAGGTGTATTATGGACAGAATAGTTACTGGAGATAAAACAGAAGAAGAAGTTAATGAAGATAATATAAGACCCCAAAGATTGGATGAATATGTTGGTCAAAGTGAAGTAAAAGAAAACATAAAAAATATTTATTGAAGCGGCTAAAATGCGTAATGAGCCATTGGATCATGTTCTTTTATACGGTCCTCCTGGTCTTGGAAAAACAACACTTGCTCATATAATTGCCAATGAACTAGGTGCAAATTTTAAAACATCAAGTGGACCAGCAATTGAAAAATCAGGAGATTTAGCAGCTGTTCTTTCAACTCTAGAACCTGGAGACGTTCTTTTTATCGATGAAATACATCGTATGCCAAAATTTATTGAAGAAATACTTTATCCAGCAATGGAAGATTTTGAACTTGATATAGTTGTTGGTACTGATTCTTCAAGTAGAAGTATAAAAATTGATTTGCCACCTTTTATCTCGTTGGTGCAACAACTAGAGCTGGAGATTTATCAGCTCCACTTAGAGATCGCTTCGGGATTATAAATAAGCTTAATTATTATACTGAAGAGGAATTAGTTGGCATTATAAAAAGAACAAGTCGAGTATTGGATATGGAAATAACTGATGATGCTGCCGTTGAACTTGCAAAAACGTAGTAGAAAAACTCCAAGAATAGCAAATAGATTATTTAAACGAGTTCGTGATTTTGCATCGGTTATTGGAGATGGAGTAATCGATTTGGATATAACTAAAAAGGCTTTAGATAGATTAAAAGTTGATAAATATGGACTTGATAAGATAGATATACAATACTTAACAAGCTTGATTGAAAAGTTTAATGGCGGACCAGTAGGTGTTGAAACTATAGCGTCATCAATTGGAGAAGAAGTTTCTACACTTGAGGATGTTGTAGAACCATATCTTTTACAAGAAGGTTTTATTAAACGTACTCCTCGTGGAAGAATGGTGACTGATAAAGCATATGAACATTTAAATCAAGGAGATAGATTATTTTAAAAAGGTGACTTATGAGAGATATAAAAAAGTATGTACAAGATAATTATGAATTTGATAAAGATGAGATAAATGATCATCTATTGTATAAAAAAGATTTATGAGAATATATGATAAACTAAAAATTACTGTTGGTTATGATGAATATGAGAAAATGCTTGACTTTTTATACGGATGATGAAATGGGATCCTGTTATTATCTTATGACTTTTTATTTGTATGCTTGATAAGGATAAAAGGTTACTTAATGCAAGTTTAAGTGTTATTGATGATATAGTAAGAGCTATATATAATTTTGGATTAAATATTTCAAATTATAAAAAAAATATTTGGATATTGTACTAGATCCAAGAGTTCTTATGAAAATAACTCAGCTACATGATGAAAAAAAAGAAAGCTAAATGTTGATCCAATGCATGTTTTAATGTTTGGACTTGAAGAAATTGAACCTGATGGTTTAAAAGAAGAAAATATAAATATAATTATAAACTACTATGAAAAAAAATTAGAGAAGCCTTTAGAAAAAAAACATCTTTGGTTTGATGAAAACGATGATTTTGATAAAATTTCGGCAATAGTTTTAGACAAGATGCATGAATTAAATGAGTTTACTCGTGATTTTTTTCTGATTATAATGTTTTCTCCGAAAGTGAGTGTTCTCGAGTTGAATTCATTTCTAAATTAAAGTATTTGGATTTGGATAGACAGAAGGAAATTCTAGCATTTTTTCATCAAATAGATGAAGAACCAAAGGGAATAAAAGAAAAAAATGTTTAATTATAATTAGTACTGCTCAAAGTTATTATCGTTCTTTTGGAAATGATAGAGTAATATATGCTGATTTTTCTAAGAAACATAGAAATAGGTGATTTTGGTGACTTTAAAAAGAATATGTAAATGATTCAGTTGATAAAAAAGAACTAATTTCTTATGAATGTTTATTATTAGCAAATTTCAATAAAAATGTAGATCGTATTGATTCGTTGTTTTGTAATAATCAAAGATACCATGATTTAATAATATCATATGGTGATATGGGTGATGATGGAGTTTGGTTGATTGTTATTTTGATAAATTTGTTATCTTGTAATTCACATATATTAAAATGTAATGATTATATAATTGATATTATTGTCAATGCTTTTTTTGAAGAAGAATATTCTATTGATTTATATCCTAGATATTTAAAAATATGTTTGTTTGATGAAAGTGTTAGAGGACTAGAACAATTTTATTATATGAAAAGCATTGGTATTTTCTTTTTGTAAGATAGATGATATGTTGTCAGCTATGTTAAATACTATTAATCTTTATCAAAGTGATAGTAATTTAAAGAAAGAGTTAAATGCCTATTATGAAAAAATGATTGGTTATTATTCTCATGATGATGGAAGTGAATTTAAATTTTTATCTTCGTTAGATGAAATATATGCAGCTATTTTAGATAAGATGGAAGAAATACAGGAGTTTGTTGATCAATATGGTCAAAAAAATATTTCAATTAGATGATTTTGAAAATATTAAGCGTATTAAGTTACTTGAAGTAGAAACTAAAAGAAAGAAAAAAATGAGTTTTTAGAATTTTTAGAGAAATTTCTTCAATGAATGTATCTATTATTTGCAAAATACTGAATATAAATGCTAAAATAGTCGAATGTACTAAAGAAGTAAGTGAAGTACAAACGGAATTAAAAAATAGTTCCATTTAGAAAAAGAGGTAGTAAAGATGAAAACAGATGATTTTGATTATGAATTACCAGAGGAATTGATTGCCCAAGTTCCTTTGAAAAAAAGAGATGCATCTAGACTTATGGTGCTACATAAAAAACGGGTAAGATTGAACATAAAACATTTACTGATATAATAGATTATTTAAATCCTGGAGATGCTTTAGTAATAAATGATTCTAAGGTTATTCCAGCAAGACTTATTGGAGAAAAAGAGGATACTCAAGCAGTTATTGAACTTTTACTTTTAAAAAATATTGAAGGTGATATTTGGGAGTGTTTATCTAAACCTCAAAAGAGACTTCATGTTGGCACTATAGTTTCTTTTTTGGTGATGGTTCCTTAAAAGCAGAAGTTACTGAACTTTTAAATGATGGTATTACACATGTAAAACTTATATATGATGGAATACTTATGGAAATTCTTGCTAATCTAGGAACAATGCCTCTTCCTCCATATATTCATGAAAAACTAGAGGATAAAGACCGTTATCAAACTGTTTATGCTGAAAACTACGGCTCTGCTGCAGCTCCAACTGCTGGACTTCATTTTACTAAAGAATTATTGGACTCTATCAAAAAAAAAAGGTAAATATTGTGCATGTAACGCTACATGTTGGTTTAGGTACGTTTAGACCAGTTAACGTTGAAGATGTTACTAAACATGAGATGCATACAGAAACTTATATTATTGGTGCTGAAGCGGCTAAAACCTTAAATGAGGTTAGAAAAAATGGTGGTAAAATATTTGCTGTTGGTACAACTTCAACAAGAGTGTTGGAATCAAATAGAAAAAAAATATGATGAATTTACACCAGAGGTTAATGATACAAATATATTCATTTATCCAGGGTTTGAATTTAAAGGAATAGATAATTTAATAACTAATTTTCATCTTCCAAAATCAACATTAATTATGCTTGTAAGTGCTCTTGCAGGAAAAAAGAACATGTTCTTAATGCTTATAAAGAGGCTGTGTTAAATAAATATCGTTTCTTTTCTTTTGGAGATGCAATGTTGATTATTGATTGACATTGAATAATCTTTTATTTATAATATTTTTTAGGTGGTAGTGGTAATGATAAATAATATGCTTTTTTTTCAAGAAGTGAAGTTGATGTTCTTTGGGAGAATGAAAAAAGAAAACTAGGGCAATTTTAGTTATGATAATGAAGTTGCTTATGCAAAAGTTTTTAGATAATGGTCAATTGGATAGAATTACTCCATTTGTTAAAGGAATGGTTTATGATTATTCAAATGAAGTAATAGCAGTTCAAGATGATTTAGCTGATGCAATTATTCGTTATTATATAAACTTGCAAGGAGATGTATGTTCTCTTGCATATGTTGACGGAGAACAAGCTTTGTTTCCTATAAATTTTGTTGATGAAGAAGATAGTGAACCTTTCCAAACTTATTATAAAGATAAAGATGAAATTTCTTCATATATTAGTGAAAAAAGATATAGAATGAGAAAAACAAATGCTGATAATTGCTTAAGAATGGCAATGTCTTCAAAAAACAAATAAAGACACTTAAGTGTGTTTTTTATTTTTGATTAAATATAGTATAATGAGAAATATAGAGGTGTTGTAATGAAAATAAAATATAACTTATTAAAAGAAAAAAAAATACAAAAGCGCGTCTTGGTAAAATAGAGACCAATTATGGTACTTTTGATACTCCGATGTTTATGCCAGTTGGAACTCAAGCTACAGTTAAAACTTTATCTCCAGAAGAATTAAAAGAAGTTCATGCGGGAATAATTCTTTCAAATACATATCATTTATGGTTAAGACCAGGGGAAGATATTGTTGATGAGGCTGGTGGACTTCATAAATTTATGAATTGGAATGGTCCAATTCTAACTGATTCTGGAGGATTTCAAGTTTTTTTTCTTTGGCTAAGAAAAAAAGATATAACTGAAGAGGGAGTTAAATTTAAGAATCATTTGAATGGTGATAGTTTACTTTTAACTCCAGAAAAAAAAGTATTGAAATTCAAAATAAATTGGATTCGGACATTGCAATGAGTTTTGATGAGTGTATTGGTTGGCCAGCGACACGTGAATATGTTGAAAATAGTGTTGAAAGAACTTTACGTTGGGCTAAAAAGAGGTAAAGAGGTATTTAATAATCCTCGCCAAAGTTTATTTGGAATAGTTCAAGGTGGTGAGTATCCGGATATTCGACGTCATTGTGTTGAAGAACTCGTTAAAATGGATTTTGATGGGTATTCTATAGGTGGAACAAGTGTTGGCGAGGATAAACCAACAATGTATAAAATGGTTGAATATTCAACTGAGTATTTACCAAAGGATAAAGTACGTTATCTTATGGGAGTTGGTGATCCAATTGATATAGTTGAAAATGTAATACGCGGTGTTGATATTTTCGATTGTGTAAGTCCAACTAGACTTGCACGTCATGGACATCTTTAACACGTTTTGGTAAGATAAATCTTAAAAATGCAAAATATAAAAGGGACTTTACACCTATTGATGAAACATGCGATTGTTATGCCTGTAAAAATTTTTTTCTAAAAGCATATATAAAGCATTTAATAAATGCTGATGAGACTTTTGGAGCAAGACTTTTATCTATTCATAATATACGTTATTTAATAAGATTAACGGAAGAGTTAAGAGAAGCAATAAAAAACGATACTATACTAGAATATCGTGATAAATTTATAAAGGATTATTATGAAACAAATAAGTAATTTTTTGATTTTTTTCAATAACTATAGCAATATGTGTTATAATCGTTGTTACTTTTACTACGATTTCTTTAACAAAAAGCATGATGATAAACTCATGTATGCGCTTAATACTAAGATTGAATATGCTTTTTAAAAGATGTCGATTAGAAAATCGTTGCAGTAATGATATAACTTTAGAAATGCTTTACGAAAACGAATATATAGAAGAACTTGTCAATCCCATAACTAAAGAAGTAATTGATCCTAAAACAAAAATTAATTATGTTAATGGTGAAACTATTATTGATTATTAAAAGGAGGCTTTAAAAGTCTCCTTTAATGTTATATATCGTATTATAGTGTCCTTGAAGTTTTAACAATGATGTTGAAGTATATCCATAAACTCTTTTTAATTCTTCATTCATCGCGTCCCATGTACAATAGTATTGGTATATAGAAGCTAATGTTTCATCATCTTCATATCCTAGTTGAGAAGCGTTTATTAAAAAAATAAAGTTGCTCATTAATATTTTTTATTTCTAACATATTTGGTTGTACAAAAATATGATATATTAATAAGTTGATATCAATTTCAGGAAAAGATTCTTGATATCTTTTTAGGCTTTTTATCTAAAACTTCTTTGCGATCTTCGGGTATTTCTTTTATTAAATTTATTTTTTTCAAGAATTTGATTTAAAAGAGGAAAATTATCTTTGTTTGTATATCTTTTTAGTGTTGAGTAATTGTTTCTTTTTTAAATATAGTTTTTCTAATTGTATAATTGATGGAATAAAAGTCCGATTTTTTCTTGAACTTGGCTGGATAAATTAAGAATTGCTCTCGATTTTTTCGTAGGGCTTCTTCATATGCTAATTTTCCTTCTTTCTTTTCTTTTATAGTTCTGGCTTTTTCATATGCTTCTTTAGCTTTGCTTTCGCTTGGTATTTTAGCACTATTGTAAAGTTTCCATGTAATACATTCTGGGTCAATAACTAAAATTAAAAGCATTACTTTTTCAGTTTTATCAAAATCTTTGATTTCATTTCTAACGTGATAAAGTAGCATTTGCAAATATTTTGGAATATCATCACTATAAAATTGATTTTTTAGTTCAGTGGCTTTTTTGCTTTAAGATTTCAATTTTTTCATCACTTACATTTTCAAAGCTTTTTACACCACATATATAAAAAAAGTTTGCATATAATTTAATTGTGACTTCAGGTTTCATTTTGTTGTGTACATTATAATTCCTCCCTTTTTTTTTTTTGTGTATGTATTATATATACAAAAGTTAAAAAAATCAAGTTTGGTATTGAAAGTCATAAATATTTATGCTAAAATATATGTGCTTTGGAAAAGCTAAATGTAATCCGCTTGAGATAGTTCAATGATTATGTGGGTGTATATTTAATAGAAAGGAAGTATATCATGAATTTAAAAGATATCGTAGATGCAAAAAGTATTAGAACTGATGTTCCTGAGTTTCGTGTTGGAGATACTGTAAGAGTTGATTATAAGATTCAAGAAGGTAAGACTCATAGAATTCAAGCATATGAAGGAATTGTAACTTCTATTAAAGGAAGTAAAATATCAAGAACTTTTACTGTTAGAAAGAAAAGTGGAGGAATTGTTGTTAAAAAGAATTTTCAAAGTTAATTCTCCATTAGTTGATAAGATAACAGTTGTAAGAAAAGGTATGGTTCGTAGAGCTAAACTTAATTATCTTGACAACAGTGCTAAAGATATTAAAATCAAAGAAAGAAACTAATTACTGTTTCTTTTTTTTTTGACTTTTGATACAATTAGTTAGGTGAATATAGATGAGTGAAAAAAAATTTAACATTAGAAGAAAAAGAAACGATAAATAAAAATACTAAAAAGGCAAGTAAGGACTTGTTTTTAGAATATATGCCTTATTTAATTATTATATTTTTGTAGTAATAATTAGATTGTTTGTGGCAACACCCGTTAATGTTAAGGGGTCAAGCATGAGCCCAACTTTACAAAACGGTGATACAATGATTCTTTATAAATTGACTAAGAATATTAGAGGAATTAAAAGATTTGATATTGTAGTTATAAAAAAACTGATTCTGGAGATTTGATTAAAAGGGTTATTGGTCTTCCAGGGGACAAAAATAAAGTATGAAGTAAAATATGTAAATGAAGAAAAAACAGGAGTTTTAACGATAAATGGTGAAGTTGTTGAAGAAAAGTTTTTGACTACTTCCAAAAAAGTAGGAACTTGTGAAACTAACTGGACAATTTGTAGTGAAGAAATAACAGTTCCAGAAGGAGAATATTTTGTTATGGGTGATAACAGAGATGACTCTAAAGATTCAAGAATGATTGGAACTATTCCTTTTTAAAGATGTAAAAAGGAACGACTGAATTAATCTTATTTCCATTTAATAGATTTGGTAAAGTAAAGAAGTATAATTAAAGTGCATAAATTAGTATGAATTTTTATATATGAAATTATATATATGATATACTAGATGTGTTTTAGGTGGTTTTATGGTTAAGGATTTATGTTTTTGAAATATTGGACAAATGTCCGAATAGATGTATGTTTTGTTGTTCTTCTAATTCTTGTATAGATAAGAATACCTTTATATCTTTAGATGACTTTAAAAGAGTAATTGATTATTTTATGTTAACTGGTGGAATAGAAGAACTATCCTTATCTGGTGGAGAACCATTATTGCATCCGGATTTATTGGAAATTATTAGTTATGCTTCTAATTTAGGAATAAGAGTTACTTTATTTACGAGTGGAATACAATTTGCAAATAAATTAAGTGATAAAGATGTTCTTTATTATTTAAAGGAAAAAAAGAAGACACTTTAAAAGATATAGAATCTGATGATTTATTAACGATACATAGTGTTAAAAAAATATTATGATAGGATTTTTAAATAATAAAACTTACTCGGGAATATCAAAAGAAAAAATAAGAAAAATTAATCAATGCGGGGCTTTCAAAAAAATTGTCTTTGATGTTCAAGCTTATGAGTATGAAACAGATGAACTACTTATGGGAAGAAAAGAAACTTTAAGAGTTTGTCTTTTGGACTCACTTTTTAATGCAGCGTATATTGGAATAGATACTGATATTCATTTTATTCCAAATAAATTAAACTATAAAGAAATACTTGATCTATTAGAACTTATTGAAATTGTTAAAGTTCCAAATATTAGTTTACTTAGTTTTGTTCCTCAAGGTAGAGAGAAAAGAAAATGCAAATTCGTTAGAATTATCTAAGATGGAAAAAGAAGAGTTTTTTTTTTCATTACTTGAGCGAGCTGAAAAAAGTGTATTCTGGAAATATAAGAGTTGGTATACCATTTGCTAGTGAACAAACGCATATGTGTACTGCCGGACTTCAAAAAATTGATATTAAATATGACGGAACAATTTTGCCTTGTCCAGCTTTTTAAAGAGTTAAGTGATGATGAATATCAAAAATATGGGATAAAGCATTACAATATATATGAAAATCTAGAGGAATTTCATATAAGTGGAACTGGTACAAGAACTTTTCCTTTATGTAAAAAAGATTTATGGTGATATATATGGAAAAAATTAAGAAACTTAAAGAAATAATTGATTCTTCTTGCGATATCGTGTTTTTGATGGAGCAGGGACTTCTACTTTATCAGGAATAAAGGATTTTAGAGGTAAAAATGGAATATATAAAATGGATTTAGATATATCTCCAGAATATTTACTAAGTATTAATTGTTTAGAAAATAATCCTTTTTATTTTATGATTTTTATAAAAGTAATTTGAATTGTTTAGATGCTATTCCAAACATTATTCATGAATATTTAAAATGTTTAGATAATCAAAATAAATTAAGATGTGTAATAACTCAAAATATTGATGGGCTTCATAAAAGAGCTGGATTAACTAACGTTTTAGAACTTCATGGTACAATTTATAAAAATCATTGTATGAAGTGTGGAAAAAGAGTACGAGGCATCATATGTATTTTCTAATCATGATATACCAGTTTGTTCTTGTGGAGGAATTATTAGACCTGATGTAGTTTTTTATATGGAGAAAGTTTAACTGAAGATTATGATGAGGCCATAAAGGTAGTTTCTTCCTGTGAAACATTAATAGTTGCAGGTTCTTCTCTAACGGTTAATCCGGCTGCAAGTTTAGTTAGTTTATTTAATGGGAAGAATTTGATTATTTTAAATGATAATGAAACTCCATATGATAGGTGTGCTACTTTAGTAATTCATGATGATTTAAAAAATATTTTTAAAAAAATTTAAAGTAAAGGTGAAAAAAACATATGAAAAACATAAAGAAAATAGAATATAAAAGAATAAGCTATGATGAAACAAAAGAAAAACTAGAAAAGATTATTAAAGAATTAAAAACAATTAAAGACTTTGAAAAGTTTCTAAAAATAGTTAGAGAAATAATAGAATTACAAAATGAAATTGAAGAAATGTATGATTATGCAGATATTCAAAATATGCGTGCTTTAGATGATGAATTTTATAAAGAAGAAGTAGAATATTGGAATGCAACTAAGCCTAAGTTTGATGTTTTATTTGTTCCTTTTACCAAGTCATGCTTGACACTGAATTTAAAGATAAACTAAATGATGTTATACCAGAAAACTTTTTAACACAGTTTTATCTAAAATAAAAATTACAAGTGATAAAGTAGTTGATTTAAAAAAAGAAGAAAAACGAATTAAAGTCTGAATATCGTTCACTAAATAAGATTTCGATTGATTTTGAGAAAGAGAGTTTAACACTTCCGCGTATAGCAAAATATTTTACTTCAAATGAAAAGAAGTTCGAAAGAAAGCGCATGATGCAGTTAATGTGTATTATTATAGTCAACGGATAAATATATTAGTATTCTTTATGAATTAGTTAAAGTTCGAAATGAAATAGCTAGGAATTAGGATTTAATGATTATTCTGAATATAGTTTACATAGTTTAAGAAGATTTGGATATGATTATGATGATATTAAAGTGTTTAGAGACAATGTAATAAAGTATTTTATACCTCTATGTAATTCTTTGAATGAGTTCAAAAGAAAAGAATTGGGGGTTGATAAATTAACTTATTATGATACTGTTTTCTTTAGTGATTCTCCAAAATTGTTATATTCTAATGAAGAATTGTTAGAAAAAATGGAAAATGTATTTTTTAGTATTGATGGAGATTTAGGAAAACTATTTAAAGATATGCTTGATAATGGCTACATTGATTTTTTGTACAAGAGAGAATAAAGTAAACTTTTCAATAACTAATTATTTAGTATGCGAAGCAGTTCCTGTAGTGACTGGTAATTATAAGGAAAAATTATAATGATGTACTTACAACAACACATGAAATGGGACATTCATATCAAAAATATTTGGCTGGTATTGAAGATAAAAAATATATTGTTTCTCCTCTTTTAAAATATCCAACATTTGAAATTGCTGAAATGTTTTCTTATGCACTTCAATTGATTGCTACTGATTATGTTGATCCGTTATTTAGTGATGATGACAAAAAGAAATATGGTTTTTTATGTATATACAATTTAATTACAATGATGCCTTATATTTGTTTAATAGATGAATTTCAAGAAACAATTTATAAAAAAGTGGATTTAAAGCCAGAGGATATTAGTTTAATTTATATTGAACTTTCAAAGAAATATCATTTGTATGATGGATATAGTGGTAATAAAAATCTTGAAAGTGGAAACTATTATTTTAGACAAACACATGTCTATTCTGATCCTTTTTATTATATTGATTATGCACTTTCATACTTTGGTGCTTTTGCTATTTGGAGTAAATCAAGCAAAAATTTAGATGTTTTTAAAAAATGTTGCAGCAGTTGCTTCTTATTATCCATTTAAGAAATTGATTGCTTTATATGGAATGCCAAATCCTTTTGATGAGGGATCGTTTAAAGAAGTTACTATGATGTTAAAGAAAGTTATAGAAAAAACATGTAAAATAATGACAAGAGCTAAAGAGAAAGCTTATAAAAACAAAAGAAAGTGATGGTAAGCATATTATCTTGGGTGTTATGGGTAATTTCATCTTTATCATATGTGTTATATGCGTGTCTTTGCACAAATGAATTTATGTTGAGACTTGAAAACACTTTGGAATTTTCGTTTTGTCTACTTATTTTATTTTTAACTCTTCTTTATAGGCGTAAAGAGTGACTCTACAAATCGTAGAGTTTTTTTTCATGTGTTTCCATGATATATTTTAATCGAGGTGATGAGATGATATATTTTATAAGACATGGATTAGATGATGAAAACTATATTGGTGGGTGGAGTAATGTCCCTTTAACAAATATTGGAAGAAAGCAGATTGAGAATTCTGCAAATTGGATAAAGGGAAACTTAAATGTTAAAAAAATTATTTCTAGTGATATTTTACGAGCAAGAGAAAGTGTCATTATTATTGGAAATATATTGAATATGGATGTAACTTATCTAGATTCTTTAAGGGAACAAAACAAAGGTATATATAATGGATTAGAAAGAAAAAAAAACTAAAGCAAGTTGATAAAACTTTCATTAAAAAATGTTCAGGTTGATACTATTTATCCAGATGGAGAATCATTAAAAAATCTATATGGAAGAATATGTAAATTAATTGATGAATTAGATGCTTTTGAGGATGACACTTTGATTGTTACGCATCGAGGTGTCATAAATATGATTTATTATAACTTACTTGATATACCTCTCGACATGAATAAAGAAAGATTTTTAGTTACTCATGGCAGTGTTCATGAATATGATAAAAATAAAAAAATGATAAGGAGAATTTATTAGATGGAAAAAAAGAATTGTTTTAACTGGTGGTCCAGGAAGTGGTAAAACAACAGTTTTAAATAGCATTTTGAATATATATTCATCTCTAGGAGTAAAAGTAATTGTGGTAAGTGAGACTGCAACAGAAATAATTAATTCTGGTATTAAACCTTTTGGAGACGATAAAATTGATTTGCTTGATTTTCAAGAACTTGTGCTGTCTTTACAGCTTAGCAAGGAAAAGTTATTTGATAGATCGATTGAGTTATATAAGAAAAGTCATCCTGATAAAGATATTTTAGTTATCTATGATCGTGGTGCAATCGATAATAAAGCATATATTAATGATAAAGATTTTAATAGTATTCTAAATCAAGTTTGTCAAAATAGTTATTCGAGTATATTTTAAATAAATATGATTTGGTTATTGATTTAATTGAGCAAAAAAGCTTTTATACTTTGGAAAATAATCATGCTAGAAGTGAAAGTGCTGATGTTGCTTTTAGAATTGGGCGAAAAAACTCTAAAGAGTTGGACAGGACATCCTAAAGTTAAAATAGTTAGTCCAAAAGAAAAAAATGGAGGACAAGGTTGCTGAAGTAATAAGTTATATAAATGAAGTGCTTGATAAAAAAACTTTGAAAAAACAAAAGAAATATCTTATTGATATCAATGAAAGTGATTTAAATTATCTTTTTTGAAAATGGAGTTTCTTCTTTTATAGAACAATGTTATTTAGTTAGTTCTAAAGATGAAGAAAAGAGGGTAAGAAAAACAACAATAAATGATTCACCCTCATATGAGTTAACAGTTTATGAAAAAAATGAAAGCGGAAAAATGCTAAAAAAAGTTCTAAAAGTATCTCAGAAAAAAATTTATAATGAATTAAAAAGAGTTTAAAATTCCTGATTCATTTGATATTAGAAAATATCGTGTGTATTTTACTTATGAAGATACATATATGTATGCCGATGTCTTTGTTGATGGTGAAAAATATGAAGAGTATGGATATTTAGAGATAAATTTAAGCGGTGGACAAAGTGTCAATATTCCACCATTTATCAAAGTTTTGAAAGATGTAAGTGATGATCAAAATTATGATAACTATACAAAAGCAGTTGGCGAAAAATCTGCAGAATTAAAAAAAAGGTCATCTTATAGACGACTTTTTAACTCAATATATTTCTTTGATTCGATGTTTTCTAAATTAACCGAAAAGTGTTTACAAATGGAAATTATTTTCTCATAAGAATTATTTTCATCGTTTATAGATTTAAACTCAATAAAATTACCTAGCTCAGTAACTTTATCAAATGAGATAATAAAATTATTTAAGTATTTATATGTTATACGTTCTTTATTTATAATTCCTAAACTTTTATATCCAAGAAAAGTAAGTATTTCTAACATGCTTTGTCTATTGTTTATAGAAACAGTGTCTTTTGAATAGTTATTATCTTTAATCTTTCTTTTTTTAATGATAGGGTAATATTGTTTTTACTTTCTCTTATTCTAAGCCAGCTACTTTCTTTATTCATAATAAAATATTCATCTATTTGTTTAATTTTTTCGATAAATGATGAGTTTACTTTTTACGTCATTTAAAATTCTTAAGTATTCATCGTCAGTTACACGAATTTTTAATTCAATTTCATCTTTTTCTTTTGTTTTATTTCCATATAGTAAATAGTCGATGGTTGTGTTTAAAGTTTCACTTAAAATGCAGAGACTTTTTATATCTGGTTTAGTGCGATTATTTTCCCAACTTGAAATAGCTTTGTCTGAAAAATATAAAGTTTTAGCTAATGTTTCTTGGGTATATCCGCATTTTTTCTTGCTAATTTTATTCGATCTCCAATTGTTTCCATAGACACCTCTAACTATATTATATAATTAATCTATGTAATTTGGTATACCTTATGGTATAATCTTTATAATGATTATGAGGTTAGGAGTAGAGGTTATGAAAAGGCTTTTTAAAAATCAGTTTTGATTCTTTGTTTTTCTCTTTGATGCCAATATTACAATGGTTTTTATTAGGTCTTCTTATCGATAAAAATTTAATCAATGTATTTTCTATTACCTATCCATTGCAATTTATGTATTCTCTTATTAAATCAATCTTTGGGGTAGCTCCTAATATTCAGGCGGAAAAAGAGAGTAATAAAAACTCTGTTATGTCAGGATTAGTTTTAGGAATATTTTTTACATTTTTAATTTTTGGATTATTCGCCATTAATGTGGATAATTTTATTAGATTTATGAATATGGACGTGCAGATTTATCATAATTTTTGCCTTTTTTCTATTGCTCAATTAGGTCTTCATAGTATCTTTGTAATAATGATAGAAAAGTTTTATTACGAAGAAAAAGAATACTAAAGCTAATATTCATATTATTTTATTTAATATCCTAAGTTTATTTTCTCTTTTTGTGTTTTCTCTTATTACAAAAAAGATCAAGTGATTATAATTACGGGATCTTTACTAATGATGGTGATTTTTATAATCGTTATGTACATGTTAGAATTTGAAAAAATTTAAAATGGATTTTAAAGTATTTAAAAGTATAAAATATGATTCTGTTGATGCTTTTAGATAGTTTATTTATTTTTCTTTATATATTTCTTTGGACTTTCCAATGCTTCAAATTTCGGAGTGGAGTATTTAGCAGCTTTAAATTTTGTTGCTCTTATAACTGATTGTCAGTGGGATTCATTTGCTGCTATAAATGAAGCAGCTAAAATAGATCTTGCTAAAAATAAGTATGATAATAGAAAATCTTTAAAAAAATGCTTATCGCTTATTATTTATTTTATATTCGACAATTTTTTTGATGTTTGTAATAATGTATAATAAATATGAGTTGAACTTGGGTTTAGTTGCTATTTATCTTTCTGTTGAAATATTTGATTTAGCACTTTATCCAATATATTGTTTAAAAAAATGTTTTTTAACATTAGAATATTCAAGTATTAAAATGACTTTTTAATAAATTTGTTGCAAGCGGAATAAGAGTTATTGCATCGTTTCTACCAACACCATTTTGTACAAGTTTAGGTCAAATGGTTTCATCCGTTTATCAACTAATAACAGCAAATATTTATATGAAAAAAATTTAAGAAAAGTAAGGAGAAAAAATATGAACTTAGAACAATTGAAACAGGAATATGATAAATTGCAAAAATAAGTATGGAGATAAAGAACTTGATTCTATTAATTTTGGTGGATGTACTGATAATCCAGATGTATGTTTTGTTTTTATGAATCCAACGGGTAGAAATATAGCATCAAATAAAAGAGTGGAAAGGTTTAAAGTCTCCTTGGATAGGCACTAAAAATATATGGACCCTTTTTCATGATGTAGATTTATTAGATGATGATATTTATCAAAAAATTCGTTCAATTAAAAGGAAATGAGTGGACGTATGATTTTGCTACAGAAGTATACGAAAACGTAAAAAAGCATAAGTATTTTATTACTAATTTGGGTAAATGTACTCAGGTTGATGCTAGAGTTCTTCCTGATAAAGTTTTTTAAGGAATATTTACATTTATTAGAAAAAGAGATAAAGTTTGTTAATCCTAAAGTAATTATTTTAGTTGGAAACCAAGTTAGTTCAATTGTGTTAGATAAAAAATATCTGTTTCTCTTTGTCGAAAAAAAAAAATTTATAAAAACTATTGATAATAAAGATTTTGAGTTCTATTCAGTTTACTATCCAGTTGGTAATGGAAGATTTAATATAGACAAATCTATTGAGGAGATAAAGTGGATTCTAAATTCAATGAAATAAATTTTAAAAATTCTTGAAAAAACTTACACAAGAATTTTTTTATGCTATAATGAGCAAGGCTCAAAAAAGAAAGTAGGTAAAGATGAAAGAATTAAATTTGGGAAAAGAAAAAATCAGTAAGTTATTATTAACTTTTTCAATACCTTGTGTTATCAGTATGTTGATAAACTCGGTCTATAATATAGTTGATCAAGTATTTATTGGTAAAGGTGTTGGAACACTTGGTAATGCAGCAACTAATGTTATATTTCCACTTGTTATTATGTTTAACGCCATAGCAGGGCTTATTGGAAATGGAGCAGCAGCAAACTTATCATTAAAACTAGGTGAAGGAGACAAGAAGAGTGCAGCTAAAAAGTATTGGTTCATCAATAACTTTAACACTTATTGTATCTCTTGTTGTAAGCATTATTGCATATATTATGCTTCCTAAACTTGTATATTTCTTTGGATGCACAGAAAGTGTCTATAAATATGCTGTTGATTATGGAAGAATTGTTATAATTGGAGCACCATTTATGATAATGTATTCTAGTATGTCAAGTATTATAAGAGCAGATGGATCACCTGCATATTCCATGGTTATGTTGGTTGTTGGAGCTATTATTAATATAATTTTGGATCCGATTTTTTCTATTTATTTTCCGTCTTGGTGTTTCTGGAGGCGCAATTGCTACCGTGATCGGTCAAGTTGTGTCATTTATAATCGCATTTTGCTTATTTATTTAAGGTTAAATCAGTAACACTAAAGAGAAAATATTTTAAAATTGATAAAGATATTTTAAGAGTTTTATCTTTAGGATTATCTTCATTTATAACTCAAATGACTATTTTAGTACTTTTTGTATTTATGAATAATATGATGACTAAACTTGGTGCAGTAACTAAGTTTGGTTCAGACATTCCTTTATCAGTATATGGTGTAATATCTAAAATAAATAGTTTATATATTTCTACTGTTTTGGGTATATCAATTGGAGCTCAACCAATAATTGGTTTTAATTATGGAGCAGGTAATGAAGAACGTGTAAAAGAAACTATTAGAAAAGTATTAATTATTAATTTTATTGTGGGAATTATTTTCAATATAATATTTATATTATTCCCTAGAGAACTTGCGTCAGTATTTATAAGTTCAACTGACCCATCATATGAATTATTCATGGAATTTGCTGAATTAATGTGTCACAGTTTCTTACTTGTAATATGTTTAAATGCTTTAGAGATGACAACTAGTATTGTCATTCAATCAGTTGGAAATGTATTTAAGTCAACTGCAGTATCGTTTATTAGACAAATACTATTGCTTATTCCAATATCGCTTATTTTAGCTTTTGGATTCAATAAAGGGTTATATGGGGTAATGTATGCTGGCTGTATAGCAGATGCTATTTGCTTTGTAATAACTTCATTTATATTATTAAGTGAATATAAGAAACTTGGTATAAAAAGAAAGCAAGAAAATGAATCTTGAGGCCAATACTTCAAATAGTTATAATGGAAAACATGTTATAGTAACTATATCTCGTGAATATGGTTCAGGCGGAAGATTTGTTGGAAAGCTTGTATCAGAAAAAACTAGAATTCCTTTTTTATGATAAAGAAATTATAAATTTAGCTTTCTGGCTAAAAAGTCTGGTTTAAATGAATTGATCAAACTAAAGGATGTTCAAGTTATATTAATAATCAATTGATATGTAGCAGAAGAAAAAACTAAAAAAAGGATGTTCATGTTATATTATAGAATACTCAAAAAAAAAATTGAGAGCCGTTGTTCAAGCAAGGAAGAATCAACAACAGAAGAAAAAGTAAATGTTGTAAATGAACTTCGGCTAATATATCCATTAATGATTCTTCTAAAAGTATCTAGTTTAGCAAAATCAGTATATTATTATACTTTATCTAAAATAGATAAAGATGATAAAAACAAAGAAATAATAGATAAAATAAAAGAAATATTTATTAATAATAAAGAAAGATATGGTTATCGTAGAATTACGTTAGAATTAAGAAATCAAGGTTATAATGTAAATCACAAGAAAGTTTATAGAATAATGGTTAAATTAGGTTTAAAACCACTAAAAAGAAATAAAAGAAAGTATTCATCTTATAAAGGAACTATAGGTAAAATTGCTGATAATTTAATCGAAAGAAATTTTCGTGCAGATAATCCAAATGAAAAATGGTATACAGATGTTACAGAATTTAATCTTCGTGGAGAAAAATGTTATTTATCACCAATTTTAGATGGATATAATGGTGAAATAATATCATATAATACATCTAAATCACCAAATTTAGAACAAATAAATGATATGCTTAATAAAGCATTTGAAGGCAAAAATCTAGAAGGATTAATATTTCATTCAGATCAAGGTTGGCAATATCAACACCAATCATATCAACAAAGATTAAAAAATAATGGTATAAAACAAAGTATGTCTAGAAAAGGAAATAGTATGGATAATGGCATGATGGAAAATTTCTTTGGCTTACTTAAAACAGAAATGTTTTATGATCAAGAAGATAAATATAAAAAACTAAATGAAAAGGTATAGATTATCAATTAGCAGGAGCTTTGTGTGCTTATATTAAATATGGTGTAGAATCAAACAGAATTCATGATGATATAGATATTAACTTGAATGAAGCAGACATAAGCAAATTTAAAGAAGTTTGTGAAGAGATGGGATTACAATTTCATGATGATAGATTAACTACACCAAGAATTTTAAAAAGGAATACCCACTGGAGAACACGAGGTATTAGCAACACTTGATGGCTCTGACTTTCATATTGGGGCTTTCTGCTTTGAAAGGAAACCAGATAGAACTATTGTTAATAAAGACTATTATCATGATGAAAATGGTCAAGTTTATACTAGAAATGATATTATGAACTCTGAGCTGGCTAATGAAATCTTTGGGAGAGAACAAGTTGATTTTAGAGGTCAAAAATTAACTATTACTCCACCAGAATATGTTTATAGATTAAAAAAAATATACTAAAAAAGATAAAGATTTAGTAGATATAATGTTTATGGAAAGCAGAATAGATAAAGATAAGCTAAAAAAATTTACGAATTATCTAAATTATCTAGAATTGAATATAAAAAAGTTAATGCATTTGGACAAAGTTTTAATTACCATACTCATACATATAGATCTGGTCATTCAGAATATGCTACTGATGAAGAAATTTTGCAAGTAGCAAAAGAGTGTGGATATTTCAATGCTAGGTTTTAGTGAACATATACCTAATCCTAATTTAATTCTACCAGATGAAGATCATAGAATGCTTTTGTCTGAAGTAGATGGCTATATTGCATCTATTAATAAAATGAAACAAGACAATCCAGATATGACAATATTAGTAGGATTTGAAGCAGAATTTGATCCAATGAAAGAAGCATTTTTGGGTGAAATGAGAGATAAAGTTGATTATATGATATTAGGTCAGCATTTTGTAACCCGAGGACTTCAAAATGTGTCATCAAAAATAATCCTAATTATCCTATTGAATATGCTAATATGGTTAGCAAAGCGATAGAAAGTGGAATATTTGATATTGTTGCACATCCAGATCATTTTATGGAGTTTAGAGATACAATTATTAATGAAGAAGATAAAAAATTATTTGATGAAAATTCTGTAATTGCTAGTCAAATAATATGTGAGAAAGCAAGAGATATGAGAATACCTATTGAAATTAATTTATTTCATGCCTTAAATAATAAAACTTTATCTGATGGTAATTTAGCTTACCCACATCCTACTTTTTGGCAAGTAGCCCAAGAAATTGATGGCTTACAAATTTTAAAAGGTATTGATGCTCATGATATAAGTGCATTTAAAATGTACTACAAGCAGAAAACCTTATTGGTAATATAGAGCAAATGGTAAGTGATAAATTAATTCAAAAGGAAATTATAACCCAGTTATTGCAAGACAAAACAATCCCAAACTACAAGAGGCTTATACAAAAAATCAAGAAAGTGCTTTGACATTTGAAACACACATGATTAGCCAAATAGTAAATGGTACATTAGGAAGTGTTGAAGATGGTCTTGATTCAGAAAGTTTAGCAATAGCAGTTGGTACTTCTCTAAATGGGGTTATGCAAAGTTGTGTTGATGAAGCTGATAAAAAGATAAAACAATTGTCGATGAAATTTCAACAATTATTGATTCCCAAGATTTATCATCTAAAGATAAAAAGGAAAATTAGAAAGAAAAAACAAGTTATAAATGAAACAAATCAAGTTTTAGCAAATCAACAAGTGGCAATAGAAAATGCAAAGAATAATGTTGAAAATGCCATGAATATAGGTTGTGAGTCTAAATATGAATATTCAAATATGGTTACTCAAATGACACAACAACAATCAACAAAAAAGAGTCACAAAAGCAAAGAATTGAAGAACATATTACTAGTTTTCAATATTCAAAAACTGGCGAAAAACATATACTCAAGGTATGGGACAAGTAAAGCAATTAAAAAAAGAAAATAATAATTACAATTCGTCTAGTGGTTTTACTGATGCTTTATTGCTTACTTTAATTGTTACATTCGTTATAGGTGTGGCAGTTGGAGTTGGTTATATGTTATATAGAATTAGCATAGGAGGTTAAAAATGGATAATAATAATTTGAATATAAAAGATTTAAATAATACACAACAACCTAATATGGAGGTGAAACAACTTAAAAAATATTAGAACAACCAGAATTAACTGAACAAATTACTACTGAAGAAGCACAATATAGATATTTAAAAGAATTAAATAAAAAATTAACATTATTCAAAAAAACAAAGTGACCAATCTGGAAAGAAGGGTGAGGAAACTGAACAAACAATGAGGAGGTAAAAAAATGAGTTCTAATGAAATTAGATATTGTATTGATAATCAAGAAAAAATTGATGAAAAACTTGAAAAAAAATAATAGAAAATTTACCTCAAGAAACATCTGAAAGATTTGAAAAATTGTTTGAAGATGGTAATATTGAGGAAGTATATAATATTATTAATAGTATTTCTCCGAATAGTAATATAACATTATCGTCGTTAAAATTATTAAGATTTTTAGAAGGTACTGAATTAAAAGATAAATTATTTTCTAATGAAGAATATATAAGTATTATAAAAGATCTTGCTGATATGTATGGCGATAGATTGTTAGAGATAATAAATACTAATTCTAAAAGTTTTAATGTAAGTGATTTAGATTCCCTATTATCTTTAGATGATCCAAAATACTCTGAGATTTATAAATCAATTCTTGAAAAAAATTAGCATCTGTTTTTTTCTATACAAGATGTAATAGAAGTATTAAAAAAATTCTAATACTAGTGTTGTAAGTGAAGAATTAATAACTAATCTTTTAGAAAACTATAATTACCCTATGAGGGGTAGTGAGGCTAGAGAATTTTTAAAAACTTTACCTAGTTCTATATTGCAAGATGGAACTATTGCAAAAGCAATGGTTGGGAAAATAAGTAAAATATTTTATGGCGATGAACAAATACTTGACTATATACCATCAAATATGTATGATGCAGAATTTGTTAAAGAAATATTAGATAAATCAGAGTTTAATTTTGATAAAGCATTTGACCATATTCCTACAGAATTAAGAACAAGAGATATTTGGGAAAGAGCTTGTAATAATGATACACATTATCTTAATCAACTTCCTAATAATAATATTGATCCTAATATTTCACAAGAAGAATATACTTCTTGGGTTGAAGATTTAATAACTAGAAAAATTACTGAAAACCCAGAAGAAGGTATATATGTTTTTTAAGTTTAGATGATTCAAAAAGACTACTAGGATATGTCAAAAGGTTGCCGAATCTATATCTCTTGAAGATGATTATAAATATAACGTTCTTTTAGAATCTATTCCAGAAAGTAGCAGAACTCAAGAATTATATGCAACACTAGTTTCTAAATCACCTAGAGTTTTAAGCAATATTCCATTACAATCATTTGTACCTAACATTTCACAAGAAGAATATGATAGATGGTTTGAAAATTTAATTTCGCAAAGTATTGCTAATGTTCAAGATATGGACGCACTTTATTATTCTATACCAAGAGAAAAATTAACGAAAGAATTTGGAACGAATTCTTAGATAAATGTATAGCAGAAAATATTGATAGAGATCGTGCATCTTTGTCTATGGTCAATTTTGAAAATATGACACCACAAATGGTTGAACGAGCAATGAAAGATATTGATGTTACACAATTATACTATGTTCCTTGTATAGATCAAAAATTTAGAAGATTTATATGGTGCTAGAAAAGAAATATATGCAAAATGGCAAGCATCTTTTACAGAAGAACAAAAGCAAGCATATAGGAATTGGTATGAACAAACATGGATTAAATTTGTAACTGAAAAGCATGCCTATGGATCACTTTTTATTCAAATGTTCCAAAAGAAGCAATTACTGCTGCTATGAATAAGGCTTGTATAGATGTAAATTATAGATCTATTGAGCTAATGCCTATCCCAGAAACTCCAGAACAATTGCATGAATATCAACAAATGTTAATTTATGCATTAGGTAAAATTCCTACTATTGATTATATAGATGAACGAAATACTACAATTTATGGTGATAGAGATATATTTGAAAATATATCAAAAGAATTCATTAGTGAAGAAGTTGTAAGGCAAGCAATAGAAAAAAATATAATTTATTTAACTTATGCAGATCCTACTGCTGAAAATTTTAACGAATTAATTGATATAGCATTTAAAAATAAATTAGCAAGTATGGGTAGAACTGAATTAACTGATAAAGAACACGAGTTAATGCAAAGGTTTGCTCTTAACAATGCAGAATTATTTAAAACATTACAATTAGAGATATTAAATCCTAAAATAATTAGTGCTATTGGTGAATCTAGTTTAGAAAAAAATAACAAGATATAAGGATGTTCAATACTCTGTTTTAGGTATTGCTAAAGATGAATCAGCATTAAAAACTTTTTGGATTTGCTTTAGAAAATTTAAAATGGATAATATTTTTATTGAACCACTTATTGAAAAATTGAGTAAATCAGTTTCTGGACAAATAACAGGAAGATATAGTCCTGAAGCTAAAGGTTTTGTCCATGAATCAGCATTTTTAGATTTAGTATCACAAAGAATAGATAGAAAAGATATACCTTTTACTGATTATGAAAAAGCAATTATTTCCTACTTAGCCCTTAACCCACAAGAAGGCAGAAAAATAACAAGTTATGATGATATTTTATCATTTGTTGAAAGAAAAAACAGCAAATTAGAAAGTATTGTTAATAATGTAGACTCTACATTATTGGAAGTAAAAAATGCTTATTTAGAACGATTAGTTGGCTTAAATTATGCAACTGTTTCTAATTTAGTAACTATGTATGGAAATGATCCAGAGCAGTTATTACAAAATTATAAAAATGTTGGTCTTGAATCATTTAAGAAACTTGGTGAAAAAAAGCACTTGAAATAATTATAAAATTGAAATCTCTTATTGAAACTCAAGATATAAATGCTATTAGAAGTGAATTTGTTAAAAGTATCAGTCAAGAAAGAAAAGAAGAATCATTTCTTCGTTATCAAAAATCAACAATCTTAGAAACATCTTTAAGGAGAGCTTATGGTAGAGATGTGATTGATTCTTTATCAAAAAATGTAGATTCATTACAAACACAAGAATTAGAATTTGAGGGCGAAAAAAATATCTTGTTAGAAAAGTAGATGGCGAGTTTAATAGGATGGTTAGTCTATTAGGTGCATATCGTGAATCATCAACTACTGATGGTGATATGTATGATAGATGGAATACCAGTCAAATGGCTAGTAACCATGCTTTATGCTATAGTCTAATAAATCAATCGAATCCTGGTACTGCCATGATAAGTGGTAAAACTGGTGTTATTATATCAATAGATGGTTTTAGTCCAGAAGCAGTATCAGCAGAAGCACCTTATGATTTGTGTTCTGATAATAGACAAAACACAGTATTTACATGGCGACAACAACGATTCTTTTCTGCTCAAAATATGCCTAATCAAACAAGAGGTATGTATTCAGAATATGATATTGAAATTCAAGATGTTTTATCAGGAAGTGATAAATACAAAAAAATTCAACCAGCTACAATTATTTGCTTTGAAGAAGTTGATGAGGATAGTATTAGAGCAGCCATTGAACTTGGTAAAAAGTTAGGGCATCCTGTTCCTATCGAACTTATTGACAGACGAGAATTAGCACAAACAGAGATGATGCATATTACTGAAGCACTTAATAATTTTAAAACTGGTGAAACTATAGATCCTGCTTTAGTTGGTGAAATTATTACGAGATTTAATAATGTTAGAAATGCTCATAGATTTTCTAACTTATCAGATGAATTATTAGGTGAAAATAAACAAAATGAGAATAAAGATGCTCCATTTAATATTGAACACTTAAATCAAATGTTAAAAGAATGTCTTGCTTCAGTTGAACAAAAAATTCGTAGCGGACAAGTTCAAGAAGGTTTAGAAGCACTTGAAGGTATAAAAACGGCAATTTCTGATGAAAGACAAAGAGCATTCTTAATGCCAACAATGTATGAAAAGCAATTGTGGACTGGAATTGATTTGGATATAGATTATACTTTAGATGAATTGCAAAGAACTTATGGAAAACCTATTGTTAAACCGATAGAAGAAATTAAAACTTTAGAAATATTGTCTCAAATGCAAGGACAAGAATTATCATCAGTTACATTTGATGCTACTTTTGGAAAAATTGAAACTATGCCAGAACAATTATCAACAGAACAAATAATGCAAGCAATAGATGTAACTAAAATAAAAGAAAGTATTGCGGAAATACATTCTCAAGGTTTTTATCAAGAAAATAAATCTTATGACGAAAGAACATATTGCTAGAGTAATTTTGTATAGCGATGCAATATCTAAAATGGAGGGCTTTGATGATAAAACTAGAGGATTACTAACTGAAGTTGCAAAATATTATTCTTGTGGAAGACAATTAGATATTGCGGAAAAAAACACGAGCAGTATAGTGCAAAATTGGCAGGTAAAGCCTTAGCAGATAGATATTCAACTGAAGACTTAAGTATGATACAAGCAACAATTGAATTACAAAATTTTAAACCAGATTCTTATACAATATCAGAAATTAAAAGAAGAAAAAAAGCAAAACTTAGTGAATTATGTAATAAGTATGGCATTAGCGAAGAGCAAGCATTTGTTGTAAGTAAAATGTCTAGTTGTATTAGTGATTCTGTTAAACTTGATCAAACGAGATTTGTTGATAAAGCAAAAGATAAAGCCCCAGATCAATCTTTCTGGATTGGAAGTTTAGAATCAAAATCTGCAAAGAAAAATGGTTGAATTTAGTTATTCGATGCAAGAACAATTAGCACAACAAGAATTAGATAGATTGTCTAGTGTTGCTAAAATTGATTTTGATGCAGAAAAAAAGAACAAATAATGAAAGACTTCTTTACAGAAATACTTATGATGACAGAAAGAAAAACTAAAAGATGAAGTAATTACTCAATCTCCTATTGTAAGACTTGAATATTTAAAAACAAAGTATCCAGAAATATTAAAAATTGATTTAGAAGCATTATCAAAAGAAAAGAAAACTGAAGTTGTTGCAGAAGAAACAAAAAAGTCCAGAAATATTACAACTAGAAGCTCAAAGGCGACAATTAAGGCGACAACAATTTGAAGCACGAGTTTCTAAGTTAGGATTACAAATAGATTCAGTTTTAACTTTAGATAAATTGTTTCAACAACAAGAGTTCATACAGCAACAGACATTAGAGCAAGGTGCAGAAATAAAACAACATCATGCTATGAAAATGTGATGAAATTTTACAGAGAACTGACAAATTGTTAGTTCTTTTTTCATAAAGTTGTGTTAAACTTTATGACTGATTTGGTATATTCAGCATATGCAATATTCAAATAGATAGGCATTTCCATAGAAAATATTTTATTTGACTTAATATAATTATTATCTATTATATATTAGAATAAGATTCAGTTCTTAATTGATTTAAATTTAATCTTTTTTTCATAATGAATATATATGTAAATCATTTTAGATATTATTGTAAATGTCTTGTTGATACACTTCTAAATTTACTTAACCAAACCTCTAATTGAGAATGAACCCCATTTATTTCGGCAATATTAATTTGACCATCACTATGAAAGCCAGATGGAACTGCATTTAATTTCAAATTATGTTCTAAACAAAACTTTTGATATGCACTTGCACTATCAGCATTTATAGATTTTGCATTATTTAACTTTTTACCTAAACTATTTTCTAACATTTCAGTAGTAAATCTACCAAGTCCAGTTATTTTTAATAATAAATTATCTTTTTCATCTATGCTAGATACAACACATATTTTATGATGGCTTATTCCTTTATATTGAGAAGAAGTTGATATCCTTTTTTTGAAAATCTCGGCATTTTGTTTGGCTTAGTACCCTTTTAAATTTATAGAAAAATACTTTTCATTCTTTTAAAATATATAAATATGCTATATAATAGTTATACAGGGAGGGTTATATGAGTGATTTAAAAAGAAAGTATGAAGAACTAAAAATCAAAGAGAAAAAACTATAGAAGAGTTGAACCAACTTAGGGAAGATGACAGAGTAAAAAATACATTGAATTACAAAGTAAAAATGAAACTTTATATAATGAACAAATTGCCTTGTATCAAGAATTAAAAAAAAGAAGAATATAGTTCTTGCAATCATATACTAGTATACTCAGAGATAGATTATGATAGATATGAAGGACGTTCATATAAAAAGAGATGTGGGTGTATAAAGTGTGGCTTAGACGGAAGTGTTTCTAGTCAAGGTAGAGAATATCTTCCATTTTCTCAAAAAATAATGTATGATTATCTTCGTAAAAATCATCTTAGAGGTAAGGAGACAAACATTACTTGTGATTTAGATTTAGCACATGCAATATATTCTAAAGTAAAAAGAAGTACATCCTGATATAAATGACGATACCGCTATTGGATATTTTGAAATAGCTCTAAATAATATAAGAAACACTAAAGTAAGTGAAGAAAGAAAACTAATAGAGCAAAAAAAGATTATCACTAAGTCCTAAATTTAAAATTGGAACGCTAGTGACGTACACCATGGATAAAAATGATTGTAATATAAAAAGTCTTGAACTATCAGGACTTTTAATTTTAACAAAAAGTTGCTTGATTTTGTTAGAAATTGAGTAATAAATCATCTATCTTTCGCAATACTTAACAATATTCCAATAGATGCTGTACTGATTAATAAGCTACTGCCACCATAAGAAAGAAA
>VOFC01002505.1_pt1 | contig 33595 bp, 56 predicted proteins | sample 5384161 | NCBI WGS metagenome assembly VOFC01 (sample SAMN12384722, study PRJNA508395) | human gut metagenome | isolation source: healthy gut B | host: Homo sapiens
GGTGAACATGGACAATGCGGCGCATGAAGTGTCGCTCCCCCGACGGCCGGAAGATCACCGTTCCGGCACTCGACGCCCTGCGACTGGAACAATAAAACCTGAAATATGACGAACCTTATGAAAACAGCATTCTGGGCTTTGGCAGCCCTTTGCGCATGCACGGCGCGGAGAAAACAACGAGGAAGCACCGGTCGGCGGCAATGTCGCGGCCCCTTCGGAGATTCGGATCGAACGGGTGGATGCCACCTCTGTCTGCGTAACGTGGCAGGACAACAGTTCGAACGAAACGGGCTTCGACATTTGGGTCCGCGAGGCGGCCGACGCTTCGAACCGGTGGATTGCCGGATCGGTCGAGGCCGACGTAACCCGGTTTACGGTAAGCGAAGGGCTGGAGGATGGCGGCAGCTACTTTTTGGCGTACAGGGAAAGGGTGCGTCGGAGGCGTATGACTCGCGTGTCATCTACGAACTCTATACGCTTGTCCCTGTCGGCCGACCTGCCGACCGTTTCGCTGGTGGGCAATACGACCGCCACGTCAAGCTGCCTGGCCGTGTCCTATCGGGTGGAGAACGCCTCGGCCGATGCCCGCTGGGGCCTCTGCTGGAGTGCGGAGGGGTACACCCACGATCGACGATACGGTGCAGTACGGCCCTGCGATTTCGGACGATGAGCCCGTCCTGCAAGCCATTCCCAACGCGCTGCTGGAGTACGGCAGGGAGTATACGGTCCGCGCCTTTGTCATCGAGGGCGGTGCGGCCTACTACAGCGCCGCGACGACCGCCTCGCTGACGGCGGCTCCCGATGCGATCACGTTCAACTGGACAAAACTTTCACGCACGTCGCTTCCTGCGGAGATCGAGCTCTACGAGACGACGGACCGGCTCAACGGACACAGCTTCCATGCCTGGTATGCCGTTGCCGACCTTCGAAGGGCACTGTCGAGTTCCGCGTGCTGGTTCCCGACGGCGCGGCAACGATCGAGGAGCAGTCGGCAGCCTTCGGCGGCGACTGCTATGTGATGATCAACGGCGGCTACTTCTACAACGGACGCCATAGCGGGTCTTGCCGTGATCGATGCCGTGGCTACGGGATCGATCTCGGCCGTACGTGGATCGCTGAAGACCTCCGACACCGAGGAGTACAACTCGATGTACAACGTAACGCGCGGTCTGTTCGGCGTCGATGCTTCGGGCAAGCCCGCCGTCTATTGGGCCGGTACGGATGCCAAAGGTACGGCCTATTATTTCGACCGTCCGCTGCCTTCGGTCAAGGGTGAAGCCAAGTACGACGCCGTAAGCGCCGAAAATCCCACCGCAGCTGCCGCCTGGTCGCCCGGTATGCGTTGAGCGCCGGCCCCGTGCTGCTCAAGGAGGGGAAATGTCCGTTTGACTTCACGCTCACCTCGAAAGGCGCGGACTACTATTTGAGCAACTTCGAGATCATGCCGTACGACATCTTCGGTGTCGGCGTCTCGCCCGACCGCACGGCCGTGGGCCGTACGGAGGATGGCCGTATCATCTTCTTCATCTGCGACGGACGTGTCTCCTCAAGCGGCGGTGCCACGCTGACCGAGCTGGCCGCCATCATGAAGGGACTGGGATGTACCGATGCCGTGAATTTCGATGGCGGCGGCTCCACGGGCATGGTTATCGACGGCGAGCACCTGAACGATACGACCGCCGAGGCAAGCCGGGCCGTCGTTTCCACGATGGGATTCTTCAAAAATGATAAAATTTTTGTATCTTTCGGACACTTTGTGTTATTTTATTTATAAAGATACCCGTTCATGAAAAAAAAGAATCTCATTGGTCTGTCGCTTCTTGTCGGACTCTTCCTGCCGCTCTGTGCTGCGGCTCAACTGGGTACCACGATGCCGCGGAGTTTCCGCTTTACGGCAAGGCCGTCGAGCAGACCTACCGCCGCTATACCCGTCTTCCCGAGTCGCTGAAGGGGGTTACGCGCGATCCGGTGTGGAATCTGGGTTCTCAACTCGGCGGGTCTGGCCATCCGTTTCCGCAGCAACTCCACGACGATCGCCGTGCGTTGGAAAAATTCGTTCGGCAACTCGATGAACCACATGACACCCACCGGTATCCGCGGTCTGGATCTCTATGCCCGCGTGGGGAAGGGGTGGCGTTTCGTGAACAGCGCCCGTCCGAACGGCTCGGACAACGAGGCGACGATCATCTCGACGATGCTGCCCGAGGAGCGCGAGTTCATCCTCTACCTGCCGCTCTACGACGGGGTGGACAGCCTCGATCGGCGTCGATGCCACGGCGGAGATCTCGGCACCGCAACTTGCGGAGCCCGTGCGTGAGAAGCCCATCGTCTTCTACGGAACGAGCATCCTGCAGGGGCGGCTGCGCCACGCGTCCCGGCATGGCCCATACGAACATCCTTTCGCGCCGCCTGAACCGCGAGGCGATCAACCTCGGCTTCAGCGGCAACGGACAGCTCGACCTGGAGATCGCCGAACTGATGGCCGAGATCGATGCCGGTGTCTTCGTCCTTGACTTCGTGCCGAACGTTACCGTCGAGCAGATGGAGACCAAGATGATTCCCTTCTACCGCATCCTGCGCGAGCGGCATCCCGACACGCCGATCGTCTTTGTCGAGGACCCGAACTACCCGCACATGCTCTTCAGCACGAGTGCCGCCAAGTCGGTCCGCGATCTCAAAGACGCACGAGCGGATCTTCCGGCAGCTGAAGAAGGAGGGCGAACGCAATATCTACTATGTTTCGTCGGACCACATGCTGGGCGATGACGGCGAGGCCACCGTCGACGGCATCCACTTCACCGACGTGGGCATGATGCGCTATGCCGATCTGCTCATCCGGTGCTCCGCAAAGTGCTGAAATAATACGAATGACATCCATGCGATCGCTTTCTCACACCCTGCTCCTGTGCGTTTTCGCGCTGTCGGGCATCTCCTGCACCTCCTGCTCCGGGGAGAAGCATCCTTCGCCTCTCCATTATGAGCCCGAGCGCCCCGATCCGCTCACGGCCGAGCCCTATGCCTGGGGAGGCATCCCGGCAGGAGGTTCCCGCCGTTACGGACCTGGTGCTGCTCTACGGCGGAGGACACCACCGCAGCCCCTATGCGTGGGATGCGGAGCGCCTCTCCGACTACGTTACCTATACCGATACGGACGGCAAGACGTACTGGCTCTTCGACGGCTTCCTGCTGCTCGAAATCATGGACCCGGCAGTCGGGGAGGGTGCCGGCGTGAAGTTCGCCAACGGCTATACCTACAACAACCAGCCGCTGCGTTCGGCAACGCGCGAGGACTGGCAGCGCCTGATCGACTACTGCTTTGCCGAGGATACGGGCATCGGCGCCCTGGAGCAGGTGGTTGCCGCGGCCGCCGCGACGCTCGGCGAGCCGGCCGTCAAGCGGCGTGTCGTCATCTCCATTCCCGAACCGATCCGCTACCGCGATGTCGATTCAAAGGTAACGGAGTACTGGGGCAGCGTCGATGGCCGATCGCTCGACTTCGCGGATGCGAACGACCGGGTGCGTGCCTGCCAGTGGTTCATCGATACGGTGCGTGCCGAGTTCGACCGCCGCAACTACGCATATGTCGAGCTGGGCGGTTTCTACTGGCTGGCCGAGAAGGACTCGGATACGAGCAATATCATCGGAACCATAGCCGCTTATCTCGACGACCTGAACGAAAGCTTCAACTGGATTCCCTACTTCAACGCCGCCGGTGCCCGGCAATGGAAATCCTACGGATTCCATTATGCCTACCTGCAGCCCAACTACTTCTTCAGCGAGTCGGTTCCCGAATCGCGACTCGATGAGGCGTGCGAGCTGGCTGCAGCCGCGGGCATGCAGCTCGAACTGGAGTTCGACGACAACGCGCTCAACAGCCGCGGCATGGCCTACCGGCTGCGGAACTACATGTCGGCTTTTCCGCCGCCACGGCGTCTGGTCGGACAAGCGTCTGGCCTACTACCAGGGCAGCCAGTCGCTGCGGGTGCTGAAAACTCCGCGGATCCGGCCGACAGGGAGCTCTACCACGAGTTCTGCCGCTTCGTCGTAACCCGTCCGATCCGGACCGCACCATGAATCGCGCCGGGTGCGGCCGACAACCGGACGGCCGTACCCGGCAGGCGATCCGACCCGTCATTTTGCGTCGCGCGGGCGACAACGACGTTTTTTGAATGAGCCTTTGCGCTTTTCAAGGTCGGAAACCGGACGAAAAACACTACCTTTATTCACCGAAAGCAACCTTCAAACTACCTATGACCAACCCCAACCCCTCATCCCGGCGCACCTACCTCATCTCTCTGGGCATTCTGGCCGGCATGTTCTTCATCTTCGGCGCCGTTTCGTGGGTGAACTCCATCCTGATTCCCTACTTCAGGATCTGCTGCGAACTGACGCATTTTGAATCCCTATTTCGTCTCCTTCGCCTTCTACATTGCCTATTTCATCATGGCGATTCCTTCGGGCATCCTGCTCAAGCGCGTAGGCTTCAAGCGGGGCATCATGTACGGCTTCATGCTTACGGCAATCGGAGCCTTCATCTTCGTCCCGGCGGCCCTTTCGCGTCAGTTCGAGGTCTTCCTGCTCGGTCTCTTCTCGATCGGTACGGGTCTGGCAATCCTGCAGACGGCAGCCAATCCCTATGTTACGATCATCGGCCCGATCGACAGCGCCGCGCAGCGCATGAGCATCATGGGCGTCTGCAACAAGACCGCCGGCATCATCGCGCCGCTGATTCTTGCCGCCCTGATCCTCAAGCCCGGAGACAGCGAACTCTTCGCGCAGATCGAATCCGGCGCACTCGATGCCGCGACGCAGAGCACCGTGCTCGACAGTCTGATCCGCCGGGTTATCGTGCCTTACAGCGTACTGGGTGTCCTGCTGCTGCTGGTAGGCATCGGCATCCGCTATTCGGTGCTTCCGGAGATCAACACCGACGAGCAGAACGCCGCCCCGGCCGCTGAGGCCACCGAGCGCCGGAGCCTGTTCGACTATCCCTACCTGTGGCTCGGCGCCCTGGCGACCTTCTGCCAGGTCGGCGCGCAGGTCGTGGCCATCGACACGATCATCAATTACGCCGGCTCGATGGGCATCGGCGTCGTCGAGGCGAAAGATCTTCCCTTCGATCACGCTGACCTGCACGATGCTCGGATTCCTCGGGTATCGTCCTCATCCCGAAGTACATGTCCCAGAAGCGGGCGCTGCTCGTCTGCGCCTCGCTGGGCCTGCTCTTTGCGCTGGGTGTCGTGCTGGCCGATTTCGAGGGTTACGCTCTTCCGGAATCCGGGCCAACGCCTCGATCTTCTTCCTCAATCTGCTGGGCCTTCCCAACGCCCTGATCTATGCGGGCGTCTGGCCGCTGGCAATCCGGGGCCTGGGCCGCTATACGAAACTCGGCTCCTCGCTGCTCATCATGGGACTCTGCGGCAATGCCATCCTGCCGCTCCTCTATGGCTTCGTCGCCCAGCACTGGGGCATGCGAACCGGCTACTGGGTACTCATTCCCTGCTTCCTCTACCTGCTCTTCTTCGCCCTGAAGGGATACAGGATCGAACACTGGCCCTGGCAACGGGCAAAATACCGCGCATGATATGGAACGCCTGATTCTGACGAATGGAAATGTGGTCCGCCCGACGCGGATCGAACCCCCGCATCGCAGTTGTCTGCCGCGATGGCCGCATCGAACGGATCCTGCCCACAGATGGGTTACCCCCCGAAGCGGGCGACCGGGTCATCGATGCACGGGGAGGGTATATCGCCCCGGATTTATCGACATGCATGTGCATGGCGGCGGCGGTCATGACTTCATGGACGGCACGGTCGAGGCCTTTCTCGGTGCCGCCGAAACCACGCGCGCTACGGCACAACGGCACTCGTCCCCACGACACTGACCTGCACCGACGAGGAGCTCTACCGTGTTTTTGAAGTATTCCGCGAGGCCGACCGACGCAACGAGCACGGCGCCAAACTGTTGGGACTGCATCTGGAGGGGCCCTATTTTTCTCGCCTCGGCAGAGCGGGCCCAGGACCCGCACTACCTGAAGACGCCCCGCCGCGAGGAGTACGAGGCGATTCTCGATGCGGCGCCCGAGATCATCCGCTGGAGCGTCGCGCCCGAACTGGACGGCGCCCTTGAGATGGGCCGCGAGCTGCGCCGCCGGGGCGTGCTGGCCTCCGTGGCGCATACCGATGCCGTCTATGACGAGGTGGCCCGGGCCTACGAGGCGGGCTACACCCACATGACGCACCTCTATTCGGCCATGTCGTCCGTCACACGGCGCAATGCCCACCGTTATGCCGGAGCCGTCGAGGCCGCCTATCTGATCGACGCGATTACCGTGGAGATCATTGCCGACGGCGTGCATCTACCCGAGGCGCTGCTGCGCTTCGTCTACAAGTTCAAGGGCGCGGACCGCACGGCGCTCTGCACCGATGCCATGCGCGGCGCGGGCATGCCCGACGGCGAGTCGATCCTCGGCAGCCTGCGCAACGGACAGCGCGTGGTGATCGAGGAGGGCGTGGCCAAGCTGCCCGACCGCTCGGCCTTTGCCGGCAGCGTTGCCACGACCGACCGTCTGGTGCGGACGATGATCCGGGTGGCCGGTGTGCCGCTTGTCGAGGCCGTTCGGATGATGTCGCTCACGCCGGCGCGGATTCTCGGCATCGAGGCCCGCAAAGGCTCGCTCGACGAGGGCAAGGATGCCGATATCGTCGTTTTCGATTCGCAGATTCATGTAGCAACCACAATATCCGAAGGCCATGTGCTCTATACCGAATAATTGCCGGGAATTTCGCCGGGATCTTCTGAACGTCAAAGTATTCCCCACAACCCGGGAGATGGGTCGTGCCGCAGCCGAAGCGGTCGCCGCCAAGATCGCCGAGCTGCTCGGGGAACAGGAGGAGGTCAACATGATCTTCGCCGCGGCTTCCTCGCAGGAGGCCTTTCTGGAGAGCCTGATCGCCGACCGCCGGATCGACTGGTCGCGGATCAACGCCTTCCACATGGATGAATACATCGGGCTGGATGCGACGGCGCCGCAGAGTTTCGCCCGCTTCCTGCGCGAGCGGATCTTCGACCGCGTGCCCTTCCGGTCGGTGCACTGCCTCAATGGCAAGGCTGCTGATCAGGAGGCCGAATGCACCCGCTATGCCGCCCCTGCTGGAGCGCTATCCGACCGACATTGTCTGCATGGGCATCGGCGAGAACGGACATATCGCCTTCAACGACCCCGATGTGGCGGATTTCAACGACCCGAAGCTGGTCAAGGTCGTGGCGCTCGATCCCGTCTGCCGCCAGCAGCAGGTCAATGAAAAGTGCTTCGAGCGGCTCGACCTGGTACCCGCCGAGGCGCTGACACTGACGATTCCCGCGCTGCTGCGGGGGCCGGTGGCTCTTCTGCATCGTCCCCTTCGCCAGCAAGGCCGAGGCGGTCTGCCATACGGTCTGCGGGGCCGTCTCGGAACGCTGCCCGGCGAGCATCCTGCGCCGCGAGGAGCATGCGCAACTCTTTTTGACGGAAGAGAGCGCCCGGCTGCTTCCCGCCGACTGCCGATGATTATGAACCGATTAAAACTGCACCCATGAAAAAACTGATTATCACCATCGTCTGCCTCCTCTCCGCGCTCTTCACCGTACGGGCCCAGGAGGTGATCCGTATCGGCATCATCGGTCTCGATACGTCGCATTCCACCGCCTTTACCGAACTGCTCAACGGCACGTCGGACGATCCGCTTGCCCGCGAATTCGAAGTCGTGGCCGCCTATCCCTATGGATCGACGACGATTCCCACGAGCCGCGACCGCATTCCGGGTTATATCGAGACCGTCAAGAAGTTCGGCGTGGAGATCACCTCTTCGATCGCCGAGCTGCTCGACAAGGTCGATTGCGTGCTGCTCGAAACGAACGACGGACGCATGCATCTCGAACAGGCCGTCGAGGTCTTCCGTTCGGGGAAGATCTGCTACATCGACAAGCCGCTGGGTGCGCCGCTGGCGAGGCGATCGCCATCTACGAGATGGCCGACCGCTACGGTGCGAGCGTCTTCACCTCCTCGGCCCTGCGCTACTCCCCGCAGAATGCCGCCCTGCGCCGTGGGGAGTTCGGCAAGATTCTCGGCGCCGGCTGCTATTCACCTCATACCGTGGAGACTACGCATCCTGACTTCGGGTTTTACGGCATCCACGGTGTCGAGACGCTCTATACGTTGATGGGCACGGGTTGCGAGGCCGTGAGCCGCATCCATTCGCCGATGGGCGACATCGTTTCAGGTCGCTGGAACGACGGACGCCTCGGCACGTTCCGCGCCGTGGTCAAGGGTCCGGCCGTTTATGGCGGCACGGCCTTTACGGAGAAGGGCACCGTCGCAGCCGGAGGATATGCCGGTTACAAGGTGCTGCTCGACGAGATCCTGCGTTACTTCAAAGAGCGGCAAGCCCCATCTCGAAGGAGGAGACCCTCGAAATCTTCCACCTTCATGAAGGCGCTCGAACATGGCCTCGAACGCGACGGCCGCGGGAGATTTACGATATGGAGGAGGCCTATGCCGAGGGTGAAGAAGGAGGCGCGCAAGCTCCTCAAAGGCTTACGACAAATAAACGAAAATAACCGCCGACAAATGAAACCGTTTCAAACCGTTTATGCACCCTGCTTGCCGCCGTGCCGCTGCTCTTTTACCTCGTGTTCGGAACCCGCGGAGCCGCTGCGCCTGGTGGTGCTCGATCCCGGGCATTTCCATGCGCGAGCCTCCTGCAGAAGAATGCCCTTGCCGAGCTTTCGGATACGGTCGCGTCTATGCGCCCGAGGGCGCCGAAGTGGAGGCAGTATCTGGCGGCCGTGGCCTCTACAACGAGCGGGCGGAAGAGCCCTACCGCCTGGCAGGAGGTGGTCTATACCGGCCCCGACTACCTCCGAACGGATGATCGGCGACCGCGCGGGCGACCTGGTCGTTCTGGCCGGGAAACAACCGAAGAAAACCAACTACATACTTGAGTCGGTGAAAGCCGAGTTATCATGTCGCTTTCGGACAAGCCGCTGGCCATCTGCCGCGAAGATTTCGACCTGCTGCTGCGCGAGGCCCTATGCCGAGGCCCACAACCACGACGCATTATGGATCTGCGATCTGATGACGAACGCTACGATGCGCTCAACATCTGACCCGCGAGCTGATGCACGATCGGACCTTTTCGGGAGCTGCTCCAAAGACGGCTGACAACCGTCGATTGCGATGCGCAGCATCCACCGCACTTCTTCAAGTCGGTGTCGGGGCAGTCGCTGATCCGTCCAGCCTGGTATTACGACGCCCATTAAGAGCAGCGGGGCGAGAAGGAGTCGCCGACGTTACGACCCATCTGATCGACCTGGTCTTCTGGCAGTGCTTCCCGAGATTCCGGTCATTACACGAGTCGGATGTCGAGGTGCTCTCCGCGAGTCACTGGCCGCCGGCCGTGCAACCGGAGGATTTCCGTCTCTCGACAGGCACGGAACCCTTCCCGCCCTATCTGGAGAAGTACCTTCGCGACGGCGTGCTCGAGGTGATGGCCAACGGCCGGATGCTCTTCCGGGTAAGGGGTGCATGTCGGCATGGAGGTGGTCTGGAACTGGAGTTCTCGAACGGCGAGGATGCCTTCTCGGCCGTGATGCGCGGCAGCCGGGCTGCGATCGAGGTCGTGCAGGACGAGACGACGGGAAATGTCAAGTCGCTCTTTGTGTGTGCGGCCGAAGGGGTCGATCCCGCGCAGACGGAGGCGGCACTGGGCAACGTGTTGCCGCCCTGCAGGCAGAGTACCCCCGAGCTGCGGGTTGTGAAGACCGGGTCGCCGGGGCTTTTCCTGGTGGATCTGCCCGTTGCGGAGCGCCCGGGACACGAGGTGCATTTCGGCATGGTGGCCGAACGCTTCCTCCGGAGGCATCCGTTCGGGCGGAATGCCTGCCTGGGAGGAGGCCAATACGCTGGCGAAATACTACATCACGACGACGGCCGTGGAACTGGCCCGCACGGCGCCGTCGGAGGAATAGGAGAGGGGCCTATGGAGGGCAGATGCTGACAACCGAGAGGGAGTACTAGGCGGAAGAGGCGCTCTTCCACGGTTTTCATACCGCGTGTCATGGGCACGCGGTTCGATCTGTTGATTGCGGGTATCGATTCGCCGCGGGCGGATGCCCTCTGGGAACGATACGGCGGCCCTTCTGGAGCATCTGAACCGGGTGTTCGACCGCTTCGATCCCGCAAGCGAGGTGGCTCGGGTGAATGCCTCGGCCGCACGGACCCCCCGTAGCGGTCGGACCCGAACTGGGGGAGGCGCTGCAGCTCTGCCGTGCCTACTGCGAGCGGACCGAAGGGTTGTTCGACATCACGCTCCGGGACTTCGCGCGCGTTCGTCTCGACACGGCGGCGGGGGAGACCCTCGTTCGCTTCGAGGGGGGAGGACCTGTCGCTCGACTTCGGCGGCTTTGCCAAGGGCTACGCGCTGAAGAAGCTCGACGCGCTGCTGCGCGCGAGGCGGGTATCGGCTCGGCTTTCGTCGATTTCGGCAACAGCTCCATTCTGGGCATCGGCCGTCATCCCTACGGGCCGTGCTGGCGCGTGAGCCTGCCCGATCCCGCAACGGGAGCGGCGCTGGCGGAGTTCGATCTCGAAGACCGCGCCCTCTCCGTATCGGGCAATACGTCGGCCCATACGGAGCATATCGTCGATCCGCGCAGCGGCCTTCGCAACGCCTCGCGGATGATGGCGGCTGTCACGGCGGCCGATCCGCTCGACGCCGAGGTGGTGAGCACCGCATGGATGATCGCCGACGAGGAACAGAAAAGACGCATCGCCCGGAATTTCGAAGGGCTGGATGCCTGCACATATACCTTGCATCATGGACAGGAACAATGAAACGGCGGAGATAAGCCGCCGGGATTTTTCTGAAAAATATGGGACGGCTGGCCGGTGGCACGACGCTGCTGGCCGCGACGCCGTGGATGACGTTCTGCACCCCGAGAAGCGTCGAGAGGTTGCGGGCGAACGGGCCCGTGTGGCGCTGATCGGAACGGGGTCGCGCGGCCAGTACCACATCCACAATCTGCGGGAGATTTCCCACGCCGAGGTGGTCGCCCTGTGCGACGACTACGAACCCAACCTGCGGGCGGCGCAGCAGTTGTGTCCCGAAGCGAAGGGTTACACGGATTACCGCCGTCTGCTCGACGACCCTTCGATCGACGGTGTCATTATCGCCACGCCGCTCAACTGGCATGCGCGGATGACGCTCGACGCGCTGGCCGCGGGCAAGCATGTCTTCTGCGAAAAGGCGATGGCCCGGACGCTCGACGAGTGCCGGGCGATCTACGACGCTTATCAGCGTACGGACCGGGCGCTCTATTTCTGCATGCAGCGCATGTATGACGAAAAAGTACATCCGGGGCATGGAACTGATCCATTCGGGACTGATCGGCGATGTGGTCGGCATGCGCTGCCACTGGTTCCGCAATGCCGACTGGCGGCGGCCGGTGCCGTCGCCCGGACTGGAGCGGCGGATCAACTGGCGTCTCTACCGGGAGAGCTCGGGCGGACTGATGACCGAGCTGGCCTGCCACCAGCTGGAGGTCTGCAACTGGGCGGCGGGCGCATGCCCGAGGAGATCATGGGCATGGGCGACATCGTCCACTGGAAGGACGGGCGTGAGGTCTACGACAGCGTGAATGTCATCTACCGCTATGCCGACGGCCGCAAGATCTGCTACGAATCGCTCATCTCGAACAAGTTCAACGGCATGGAGGATCAGATCCTCGGCAGCCGCGGCACGATGGAGCTGGCCAAGGGTGTCTACTACCTCGAGGAGGATCATACGGCATCGGGCATCCGGCAGCTGATCGGGCAGTTGAAGGAGCGCGCCTTTGCGGCCATTCCGGCCGCGGGCCCCAGCTGGCGGCCCGAGACGCGTGTCAGTACCCGCCGCATCCGATCATCGAAGGTGCGATCCATGTGAACGGCGGCCAGAGCATGATCGGGGCCGACAAGGACGGCTCGGACGTGATCCCTCTCGGCCTTCTGCCACTCCTGCATTACGGGCGAGAAGGCCCCCGAACGTTGTCGAGGAGGCCTATTGCTCGACGGTGCTCTGCCTGCTGGGCAACCAGGCCATGGAGGAGCAGCGGACGATCCGCTTCCCCGAGCAGTACCGGATTCCCTACATGAAGTTTTAGACCATGAAAGATATCGTTATCTCCGCACGCCGCATCCGCCGCGAAGCGCTTCGCCGCTGCGGCCTCCTCATCGCCTTTGCGGGCGAATATCTATGCCGTCGTGCATTTTGACCGTCCGTGGTACGAGCTTTTCACACAGCTGGGCTACGTCGTCGTGATGGCCGTGATGATCTATCTGCTGCTGTGGATTCCGCGGCTGCTGGTGGCGCTCGTTATGCGCATGGTGCGCCGCCGTGCATGAGTTTTGCGTTTTTTGAAGATTCATTGTCGGGAATGACGAGCCGTTATCCCGGTGAAACCCCTAATTTTGAATAAACAATACGACCTATGACTACGAGAAGAGACTTCCTGAAGAAACTGATGACGGGTGCGGCCGCCGTATCCCTGAGCAGCGTGCTGCCGGGCGTGGTGTCGGCACGCGCCGCAGGTGCGAACGAGCGGATCCGCATCGGCGTGATCGGCGTGAATTCGCGCGGCAACGCCCTGGCACAGGGCTTTTGCCAAGATGCGCGGCTGTGAGGTAACCTGCGTATGCGATGTCGATTCGCGGGCCTTGGCCAAATGCCGCGAAGACGTTGCCAGGATCTGCGGGCGCAAGCCCCGCGGAAGCGAGATCTGCGCCGGCTGCTCGAATCGGAGGATGTCGATGCCGTGGTGATCGCCATGCCCGACCACTGGCATGCCGCCGCAGCCGTCATGGCCATGAAGGCCGGCAAGCATGTCTATCTGGAGAAGCCGACGAGCCACAACCCCGCGGAAAACGAACTGTTGATCCGTGCGGCCGTGAAATACAACCGGATCGTGCAGGTGGGCAACCAGCGCCGCTCGTGGCCCAATGTGATCGAGGCCATGGCGGCGATCCACGCCGGGGGAGATCGGCAAGGTGCGCTACGCCAAGTCGTGGTATGTGAACAACCGCCCGTCGATCGGCGTGGGCAAGGAGGTTCCGGTTCCCGAATGGCTCGACTGGGATCTGTGGCGGGCCCCGCACCGCGCGTGAAGGCCTTCAAGGACAACATCGTACACTACAACTGGCACTGGTTCTGGCATTGGGGCACGGGTGAGGCGCTGAACAACGGCACGCACTTCGTGGATATCCTCCGCTGGGGTCTCGGAGTCGAGTATCCCACGCTGGTAACCTCCGTGGGCGGCCGCTACCGCTTCCAGGACGACTGGGAGACGCCCGACACGCAGCTGATCACCTATCAGTTCGGCGACGATGCCTCCTGCTCGTGGGAGGGCCGCAGCTGCAACAGCACGCCGGTGGACGGCTTCGGTGTCGGTACGGCCTTCTACGGTGAGACGGGCACGCTCTTCATCAGCGGCGGCAACGAGTACCGCATTGCCGACATGAGCGGCAAGACGGTCAAGGAGGTCAAGAGCGCCCTGAAGTTCGAGGAGGGCAACCTGCTCAACCCTCCGAACAGCTCGACGTGATCCACTTCCAGAACTGGTTCGATGCGATCCGCAAGGGCGAGAAGCTCAACTCGGGAATCGTCGATGCCTGCATCAGCACGCAGCTCGTTCAGCTGGGCAACATCGCCCAGCGCGTGGGTCGCCTCGCTGCGGATCGATCCGACGACGGGCCGTATTCTCGACGACCGCGAAGCCGAAAAGCTCTGGGGTCGCACCTACGAGAAGGGGTGGGAGATCCGCGTCTGATCCGGCGGCGAACAGAAAAGTATAATCCGTTATAAACAAACAAGATGCAAAGGAGTCTGCGTGTCTCCCTGTATGGGGTGTTGTCTCTGCTGATGGCGGTTTCCGTCGCTTCGGCGCAACCCGCCCCGGGATGTTATCTGCCGCCGACGGATATCCGCGATCTGGTGCTGATCTACCAGGGCGGTTCCCCACCGCATGGACTATAATGCCGAACAGTTGCGTCCCTATGTTGTCCATGAGGACCGTTTCGGCAACCGCGACTGGCTCTTCGACGGCTTCCTCTTTCTGGAGTTCGACAACGGCAAAGGGGTATCTACCAGTGGCGCAACAAGGCACCACTGGCCAGTAAGGAGGATTGGGCCTGGCTTGCCGGCCGGCATTTCGAGAGCGGCAAGGGCATTGCGGCGCTCGACGACTGCATCGCTGCGGCTGCCGCGGAGCTGGGTGAACCGCCGTTCCGCCACAAGGTGGTGATCGGTGTTCCCGAGCCGCCGCGCGGTCAGAAGGTGGGGTGAACTCGATGGACGCAAACTGGATTTCTCGAAGGAGGAGGATCGCATTGCCGCCTGCAAGTGGTATGTGGATCTGCTGGAGACGTATTTCCGCCGCGGCAACTTCCGGCACCTCGAACTGGCCGGATTCTACTGGCTGCCCGAAATCCAGCGGCAGAACCGCGCGGTAACCCGTGCCCTGGGCGACTATACGCGGAGCAAGGGGCTGCGTTTCTACTGGATTCCCTACTATACGGCACAGGGCTACAGCGAGTGGCGCGACCTGGGCTTCGATGCCGCCTATCTGCAGCCGACCTACTTCTGGAACCGCAAGATCGGCGACGAGCGGGTCGACCGGGCCTGCCAGTTGGCCCCGGACCTACGGCATGGGACTTGAGATGGAGTTCGACATGCGCGCTTCGGTGAACGCAAAGGAGTGCCACCGCGACCGCGGCATGGGTTATGTCGTCGTTCCGCAGAAACGGCGTCTACCGCTCCTCGGCAATCGCCTACTACGAGGGCGGCGGCGGGGTCTACTACTTCACGAAAACCACGGCCCCCGAGGACCGCGCCTTTATCGATACGCTGGCCTACTTTATCCGCGACCGCCGGCATCGGATGCTCGACGGCGCGAAGCCCGACTTCCAGGGGAGACGTTCGACGCACGGCAGCTCGACACGGTCTCGTGGGTGTGGCTCGGGACGGCAAGGCCGTCGTACGGCGCGGGCGCCTCGTGCTGAAGGGGACGACACGCCTCGATACGCGCGGCCGGCGGGACCTGCAATACGGCACGATCACCGTGCGGGCGCGTGTCTGCTCGCGCAATCCCGAAGCGAAGGCCCGCATCCGCCTGCTGCCTGCCACGGAGCGGCTCGGGGCGTGGCCCAACAGCGGCGACCTGTTTCTGATGGATTACGACGGATCGCGGCCCGGGCGGTGGCCTGCGGCGCCAGCACGATGCAGATGAACGAGGTGAAACTTCACAACATCAAGCAATCGGTGATCCCGGTCGAGGGACTTGGCGACGATTTCCACACCTTCACCTGCAAGTGGACCGAACGGGACGTCATCTTCTCGGTGGACGGCACCGTGTCCAACATCCAGGAGGATCTCTTCGACAGCCGGTTCCCGTACTATCCCCAGGGGTGGCCCTTCAACTGCGACCGCTTCTATCTGGAAATCTCGACCGAGTCTCCCGCGGATGAAGCCGTACTTGAGGTGGATATCGTGGAGATGCTGCCCGACTGACGGTTAAAGGTTTAAAAACGAACATAGAAGATACTGCGAATGAAAAAGGTAGTTACTTTCAGGGGAGATCATGCTGCGTCTGGCAACCCCGGAAACCAACGATTCTGTCAGGCCGCGCGGTTCGACGCCACGTTCGGCGGCGGAGAGGCCAATGTTGCCGTGTCGCTCGCCAATTACGGTTACGTTGCGCAGTTCGTAACGCGTATGCCGAAGAACGACCTTGCGACGTCCTGTCTGATGGACCTGCACAAGTACGGAGTCCGTACGGATCATGTCGTCTTCGGAGGCGAGCGGCTCGGCATTTATTTTCTGGAGACGGGGGCGGTGAGCCGTCCTGGCAAGGTTGTCTACGACCGGGCACACTCCGCGATGGCGGAGATCCGTCCCGGGATGATCGACTGGGAGCGGGTTTTCGAGGGTGCGTCGTGGTTCCACTGGACCGGAATCACGCCGGCGATCAGTGCCGGAGCGGCCGAAGCCTGCCAGGAGGCCGTCAAGGCGGCCAACCGGCTGCAGGTCCCGGTTTCGTGCGACCTGAACCACCGCAACAAGCTCTGGAAATACGGCAAGACGGCCGCCGAGGTGATGCCCCTCTGGTGGCCGGCTGCGACGTGGTGATCGGCAACGAGGAGGACGCCGAAAAGGTCTTCGGCATCAAGCCCGGGGGTTCGACGCCGCGGCTGCGGGCGGTGAGATCGACAGCCGCCGCTTCGAGAGCGTCTGCCGGCAGCTTATGGCGCGCTTTCCGCGTCTGCGGAAGGTGGCCATCACCCTGCGCGGTTCGATCAACGCCAGCCACAACACCTGGGGCGGGGTGCTCTACGACGGCGAACGGCTCTACGCCTCGCGCCGCTACGACATCACGCACATCGTCGATCGCGTGGGCGGCGGCGACTCCTTTGCCGGAGGGCTGATCCACGGCCTGCTGGCCTGGCCCGAAAACGACGCCCGGGCGCTGGGTTCGCGGCGGCGGCCTCGTGTCTCAAACATACGATCAGCGGCGACTACAACCTCGTTACGACCGACGAGGTCGAACGTCTGATGCAGGGAAACGGTTCGGGACGCGTCTCCCGGTAAAAACAACATTCGATATGGCACGATTCGATTCTCTGGAGGTGCTCTGCACCCCTTTGCGATACAGGGGGAATGGTCCCCGTCTTTTACCACCGGGACGCCGCAACGGCCTGTCAGGTGCTGAAAGCCTGCTACGAGGGGCGGTGTCCGGGCCTTCGAGTTCACCAACCGCGGCGACTTTGCCTGCGAGGTTTTCGCCGCGCTCGTGAAATTCGCCGCGGCGGAGTGCCCCGACATGGTGCTCGGCGTCGGCTCGGTGGTCGATGCCCCCACGGCGGCGCTCTACCTGCAATACGGGGCGAATTTCGTCGTCGGCCCCTGCTTCGTGGACGAGGTGGCCCGGCTGTGCAACCGGCACACCGTGCCCTATATCCCCGGCTGCGGAACCGTTACGGAGATCGTGGCGGCGCAGGGAGGCGGGATGTTATCTGGTGAAGATCTTCCCGGCGGGATGCGTCGGAGGACCTTCGTTCGTGAAGAATGTCCGCGGGCCTCTTCCGCGCGTACGGATCATGGCGACGGGGCCGTGGAACCCACGGAGGAGAATCTCCTGGCGTGGTTCGAGGCAGGCGTTGCCTGCGTGGGCATGGGCTCGCAGCTCTTCCCGGCAGCGCGCATCGCAGCAGGGGAGTGGGCGTGGATCACCGAGAAGTGCCGTTTTGCCCTCGGTGTGATCCGCGCGAGTGCCTCCAGCGGAAATGATCGCTGTGCCGCATGTGGAAAAAACTTCAAAACGTAAAATATGAAAGATCTGTTCCGTGTCGAAGGCCGCGTCATCGTCATCACTGGCGCGGCAGGGAATTCTGGGTTCGGCCATGGTCCGCCACTTTGCCGAGCAGGGTGCGCAGGTTGTCATCCTGGACCGCAACCTTGCGGCGGGCGAGCGCCTCGCTGCGGAGGTTTCGGCCGCAGGGGGCCGTGCCGTGGCTTATGCGACGGATGTTCTGGACCGGGCGTCGCTCGACGAAAACTACGAAAAGATCATGGCCCGTTTCGGCCGTATCGACGTGCTGATCAACGCCGCTGGCGGAAACATGCCCGGGGCGACGATTCCACCCGACAAGACCTTCTTCGACCTCGATCCCGAGGCGGTGCACAGGGTGGTCGATCTGAACCTCTTCGGGACGATCCTCCCGACGATGGTCTTCGCCCGCGCGATGACCGAACAGGGCGAGGGGTCGATCATCAACATCGCCTCCGAGGCGGCCCTGCGCCCTGACCCGCGTGGCGGGCTATGGCGCCGCGAAGGCCGCCGTGTGGTGAACTTCACGCGCTTCATGTGCGGGAGCTGGCCACGAAATTCGGTCCGGGGCTGCGCGTGAATGCCATTGCTCCCGGATTTTTCCTCACGGAGCAGAACCGCACGCTGCTGACGAATCCCGACGGAAGCCTCACGCCCCGGGCCCGGGCCATCTGGCCCATACGCCCTTCGGGCGCTTCCGGAGAAGCCCGAGGAGCTGCTCGGCACGCTGCAGTGGCTCGCCAGCGATGCCTCGCGTTTCGTGTCGGGAACGCTGACGGTGATCGACGGCGGTTTCGACGCCTTCTCGATCTGATCCCGAATACCTCGAATCTGTAAAAACGAAGAATCCATGTATTTGTGCAAACAGTCCTGGCGCTGGTACGGACCCGACGATCCGGTCAGCCTGTGGGACATCCGTCAGGCCGGTGCCACCGACGTGGTGCATGCCCTGCATCACATTCCCAACGGGGAGGTGTGGAGCGTCGAGGAGATCCGGACGCCGCAAGCGGCTCATTGCCGAGGCGGGGCTCGTCTGGGTGTCGTGGAGAGCGTCCCGGTTCACGAGCAGATCAAGACCCGCACGGGCGATTACCGCCGCTATACGGAGAACTACAAGCAGACGCTGCGCAACCTGGCGGCCTGCGGCATCCGTTGCGTAACCTACAATTTCATGCCCGTACTCGACTGGACGCGTACCGACCTGGCCTATGCCATGCCGGACGGTTCGCGGGCGCTGCGTTTCGAGCGCGACGCCTATGTCGCCTTCGACCTCTTTATCCTCAAAGCGCCCCGGTGCGGAAGCCGCATACGACGACGAAGCGAAGGAGCGGGCCCGCCGCCGTTTTCGAACGCATGTCCGCAGCCGAGCGGAACCAGCTTACGCGCAACATGATTGCGGGGCTGCCCGGCTCGGAGGAGAGCTTTACGCTGCGGCAGTTCCAGGAGGCGCTGGACCGTTACCGCGATATCGACGCGGAGCAGCTGCGGCGGCACCTGATCCTGTTCCTCGAGGAGGTTGCTCCGGTGGCCGACGAGGTGGGTGCGGTGCTGGCGATCCATCCCGCCGATCCTCCGTTCCCGATCCTCGGTCTGCCCCGCATTCTCTCCACGGCCGAAGATTTCCGGCAGCTGGTGGCCGCGGTGCCCCAATGTCGAACGGATTGTGCCTCTGCACGGGATCGTTCGGCGTACGGGCCGACAACGACCTCCCGGCGATGATGCGCGAATTCGGCGACCGGGTCCATTTCGTCCATCTGCGCAGCACGCAGCGCGACGCCGACGGCAATTTCTTCGAGGCAAATCACCTTGAAGGCGACGTGGACATGTACGAGATGATGAAGGCATTGCTGGAGGTCGAGCAGCGACGCAGAGTCTCGATCCCCGTGCGCCCCGACCACGGGCACCGGATGGTGGACGATCTGAAAAAAGAAGAGCAACCCCGGCTATTCGTGTATCGGCCGTCTGCGGGGTCTTGCCGAGCTGCGGGGTCTCGAAATGGGTATCGCCCGCACGCTGTACGCCAAATAGCTGCGGGAAAGCATCTTCGGAGAGCGGATCCGGTGTTTTTCGATACACCGGATCCGTTTTTTCGTATCTTTGTGCGATTTTTGGAGGAAAAGATGTCGCATGATTATCTGAAACGCTACGCGTTGCTTTTTTGTTCGTTGTTTGTAAATGCTTTCGGAGTCGTATTTATCACCAAGGCCGCACTCGGCACTTCACCCATATCGGGCGTGCCGTATGTCATGAGCCTGGCATCACCGCTCTCTTTCGGATCCACCACCTTTCTGCTCAATCTGCTCTTCATACTATCGAAGTCTCGCTGATGGGATGGCGCAAGCGCCCGGGAGAAACGGTTCGAACTGCTTTCCGTGCAGTTCCCCGTTCTGCTGGTTTTCAGCTCCTCGATCGATTTCAGCATGTTCGTGCTGCGTAATTATGTTCCCGAAACCTATCCGGAGATGCTGGCCAGTCTTTTTTCGGATGCGCCATTCTTGCCACGGGCATCGGCTGGGCCGTGAAAGGCTCATGTGGCAATGAATCCGGGCGAATATGTCGTGCAGGTCATTGCCTCGAAAAACGGGGAAACCCTTCGGAAACGTCAAGTTTGTTTCGACGCGACGCTGGTGCTGCTGGCAGCACTGCTGTCGCTGCTCTTCATGCGGGGGATTCACGGGTTGCGCGAAGGAACCTTCCTTGCCGCGCTGCTGGTCGGCCCCATGGCACGCCTCTCCTATCCGCTGTGGCGGATCTTTCGACCGCTGGCTTCAACCGGCCCGATAGAGGACGCCGTATCCGCCGATTCTCCGCACCGGCCTACCGCTGGAGTAATCCGGCATGGAAACCGCAGCGTTCCGTCCGGCTGCGGTGCGGCTTCTGGTCGCATGCACGTGGCACATGGGGAGGGGTCCGCTTCTGGTCCGCCAGATCCCGGGCCTTCACGTTGTCGGCCCACTGTATGTCGAAGACCCGGCGCAGCGGCTTGCGGATCTCGCGGTCGATCATTTCGTCGAAGGCCTCGCGCATGAAGTGGAACAAGACAGGCAGATGCCTGTATTTGAACTGCTTGTGGCTGTTCGTCAGAAACTGGAAGACATTGCGCACATCCTCGACGATCCCCTTGTGGGCGGTCAGCAGCCCGTAGTCGCCGTAGATGCGTGCCGTGTCCTCGTTGAAGTTCCCCGTGCCGATGTAGGCGTATCCGCGCACGCCGGAACTTTCGCGCCGCTCGACGAGGACAATCTTGCTGTGAACCTTCAGATCCTCGATGGCGTAGATCACCTTTTATTTTATTCTTCCCCTCCCTCGCGCTGAATGCGGATGTTGGCAAACCGCATGGGAGGTGGTGTCCAGAAAATCGTCGTGGTTGCCTCTCAGGTAGATGATCTGCGTGTCATGCTGGATCTCCAACAAGCGGCTGATGAAATTCGTGTGGCGGCGTTTCCACTTTTCGCGGCGGCCGCGGAGCAATTCCCAGCCGTCGATGATGTCGCCGCAGCGAATCAGCGTATCGCAGGTGCGTATTTCAGGAAGCGGTTGGCCTCCCGGCCTTCGACCATTTCGATCCGAGGTGGATGTCCGACATGACAAGAGCCCTGACGTGTTTGGTTCCGGTCGTGAAATGCTCCGATTTGACGCCGCAAATAAAGCACCGGGCTCTTTCGGTATTGCGACAGGGGTGTGAAGATTCCGTGAAAAGTCATTCTGTAACCGAATCGTAGCCGTTGTGCAGGCTTATTGAAACATTGCTGCGGCATCTTTGCGGCGAATTCGAGAACGTACATAATCATCTGTTATGGAAACTGTTTATCTTGGAATCATCATTTTCCTCTTCATGCTCGCGATCTTCGACTTGTTTGTCGGCGTGAGCAACGATGCCGTGAACTTTCTCTCGTCGGCCGTCGGAGCCAAGGTCTCGTCGTACCGGGTCATCATGTGGATCGCCGCGACGGGCATTCTCTTCGGAGCCCTGATGTCGAACGGCATGATGGAGATTGCCCGCCACGGCATCTTCCGTCCCGAGCAGTTCTATTTTCAGGAGCTGCTAGTGCATCTTTCTGGCCGTGATGGTTACCGACGTCATCATCCTTGACGTCTTCAACACGCTGGGACTTCCCACATCGACCACCGTATCGATGGTCTTCGAGCTGCTGGGCGGAACGTTTGCCCTGACGCTTGTCAAGATGGCCGGTGCCGACGGCATGCACTTCGCCGACTACCTCAATACGGAGAAGGCGCTCTCGGTCATCATGGGTATCTTCCTCTCCGTGGCGATCGCCTTTTTCTTCGGTATGGTCGTGCAGTGGCTGGCGCGTCTGGTCTTCACGTTCCGCTACAGGGAGCGCCTGAAGTGGACTATCGGCCTCTTCGGCGGTATTGCCTCGACGGCCATCGTCTACTTCATGCTGATCAAAGGGAATCAAGGACACCTCGTTCATGACGGCTGCAGCCAAGACGTGGATCGCCACCCACAGCGGAACGATCGTCCTCGTGAGCTTCGCGGGTCTTACCGTGCTGATGCAGGTGCTGCACTGGCTCCGTGTGAATGTCTTCAAGGTGGTCGTGCTGCTGGGCACCTTCGCCCTGGCCATGGCCTTTGCTCTCTCTTCTTATCAGGACTATATGGCAAATGCCAACGGTGCAGCGCCAGACCAGTTTATGATGACTTCATTGATGGAGAGTGCCAAGACTACTCCAGGCTTCCTGCTTGCTGCCGGTGCCGTGATGATTATCGCCATGGCGACATCCAAGAAAGCACAGAACGTAATCAAGACTTCTGTTGACTTGAGCCGTCAGGACGAGGGCGATGAGATGTTCGGCAGTTCTTCTGCAGCCCGCGTGATTGTACGCAACTGCCAGGCTACAGATTCATGGTTGAAGCAGTTTATGCCAAAGGCGCTGATGAACTGGATCAACAGCCGTTTCGACAAGAATGATGTTGAACTCGAGGAGAGTGCTGCTTTCGACGTGGTTCGTGCAGCCGTAAACCTGGTACTTGCTTCTATGCTGATCACCATCGGTACCAACCTGAAGTTGCCTCTCTCTACCACCTACGTTACCTTCATGGTAGCTATGGGTTCTTCACTTGCTGATAGAGCACTTGCTGCCGCAGGCGTAGACGACTATTTCGGTGCTGCCTCCTCCGACATCGACATAGAGATAGGTCCGGTCGGGATCGAGCGTCTCCTTTGAGTCCTCCGGCCGCGAAGATCGTATCGGCCTCTGTCTCGCCATCGATGATCTGATTGCAATGCCGCTGCGGCTGCGGACCAGTTCGACAATCTGCGGCCCGTTTGCCGCTTCGCGCATGGCACTCGTGGCGCAGGCACGGTAGTCGCGCACGGAAAGGCCCGGAACAGGGCCGAAAAGCCCTGCATGGCATCACACAGCGCCTCGGCTTTGGCCGCGCTGACATGGCCGCGGAGAAAGACGTCGTCGCCCAAACGGATCGGAACCCGCACGAACGCGGCTTTTCTTTGTACTCGATGCGATTATCTTCGTAGGTTTCGATGTAGTTGATAAGCAGGCGGATTGCATTTGAACCGATGTCGATGGCGCCGAAGGTCTCTCTTTTCATGGCTGTTGTCCTGTTTGCTGCCGACGGGTAGATAGAGCGGCCCCGGATTACCGGGACCGGGCGATGGCCGTGCCGGGCAGCGGCTTTTCCGACAAAGATAACTCTTTTCTGCCTGTGCTGAGTGCGGAATGCGTTTTTGAAACCGATATTTAATCTCTGCCTCCTGGGCCGTCAGGGCTCCCGCCTGAGGATTCACCCTCCCGACGGGGGAACCCGGTGTGCCGGATATCACTCCGGAATACCGTGCCGGTAGTCCTCCCGCCAGGCCGAGCAGGTGCGTCCGGTCTGCTGCTTGAAGAAGCGCATCAGATGGCTCGGATCCGAAAAATCCGTACGCTTCGGCCAGCTGGCTGACGCTGCGCCCCTCGAACAGCAGGTCATTCTTCACGGCCTCCAGCAGCCGCTGTTTCAGCAGATGCACGGCCGTGACGCCAAACTGCTCCATGACGGCCCGATTGAGCGTTACGCGGCTCACGCGCATCATCGAGGCATACTCCTCGACGCGCTGCACTTCGCGGATATGCTCCTCCAGCAGCGCCTTGAAACGGAACGCATGGTTGTTGCGCGGCAGCGTTACGGGCAGCCCGTAGGCGGCGGCGTAGTCGCGGTTGAGCGTAACCAGCAGGTAATAGAGCACCGAAACGATCAGGTTGTAGCTGTCCGAAGTCGGGGCGCGCAACTCCGCCTTGATCTTTCCGAGCAGCCGGAGATACTCCGCAAAGGCCTCCGGTCCGGCATCGAACCAAGGCGGCGTATCGGTCTGGTAGCAGTAAAGCAGGCGGTAGACGAAGAACTTGTCTGCGAGGAACGTGCGCATGAAATCCTCGCGGAAGATCAGAAACGTGTAGTCGAGCTCCGTCTCGTCTACCAACCAACCGCGCTGCTGCTGGTGGGGTGAGAGGAGCAGCAGCATGCCGTCGTGCAGCTCGATGCGGCGACTGCCGAGCAGCAGCACGCCCCGGGCCCGGCTGAGGAAGAAAAATTCGAAGAAGTCGGTCCGGAAGAGCGGATTTTCGGTCAGCACGCCGCGGATCTCCTCGCTGCGGCCCGTATTGATGTAGAAGTCGACACCGCACAGCGTCTTGCTGAACGGCACGGTGATTAATCGTCGGGGATTTGTCGTTGTCTTCATCGCGTGCATCCGGTTTGTCCGAAGACAAAGATACGACATCATTTATCAAAATGGCATAACTTTCTACCATTCGGGCATCACCGTACCGGGAAAATTTCGGATCTTTGCCTCAAAAAACATCCGGAATATGGATCGGCAAGAGGAAATCATCCGCGACATCGACGTGCAAAGTGTCATGACCAAATCTTCGCTGCCCGTGGGCGGCTATTCGGTCAATCCCTATGTGGGGTGTCCCCACGCCTGCAAGTATTGTTACGCCTCATTCATGAAGCGCTTCACGGGCACACCGAACCCTGGGGCTCGTTTCTCGACGTCAAGCACTGGAAACCCGTCGGCGATCCGCACCGCTTCGACGGGCAGCGGATCGTCATCGGCTCGGTAACCGACGGCTACAACCCCTTCGAGGAGCATTTCCAGCGCACACGCCCTCTCCTTGAGGAGCTGCGCGGTACGACGGCTGAGATCCTGATCTGCACGAAGTCGGATCTTGTGCTGCGCGATCTGGACCTGCTGCGTGAGTTCCCGCACGTAACGGTTTCGTGGTCGGTCAATACGCTCGACGAAGCGTTCCGCGCCGACATGGACCGCGCCGTGAGCATCGAGCGACGCCTCGAAGCCATGCGGCGGGTCTACGAGGCTGGGATCCGTACCGTCTGCTTCGTCTCGCCGATCTTCCCGGGCATCACCGATCCGAAGGCCATCATCGAACGGGTCCGGGAGTTTGTCGACCTCGTCTGGCTCGAGAATCTCAACCTGCGCGGGCAGTTCAAGGGACCATCATGGACTACATCCGGGAGAAGCATCCCGAACTGGTATCTTTATACGAGGAGATCTACAACCGCCGCCGGACAGACTACTGGCAGGCGCTCGAGCGGGAGATGGCCGCCTATGCCGCCGCAAACGGTATGCCTTACCGGGTGAATGACCTACCGTACGGCCGCTCCGAAAAGGGGCATCCGTGGTGGTCAACTACTTCTACCACGAAAAAATTCGGCTTAACAACCGATCCTTGGAGCGGTAGGATGCCGTCATCGGAAAACCTCTTAAAACACGATAAACGATGAAACAGATTGAAAAGATCGCCGAATCCGAGAATTTCAGTGCAATCGGACTCGGCAAATTGAGCGAACTGAACGAATTCGTGCTGGAATTGAGTCCGGCCGTCAAGATCCCGGGCAAGGTTTTCGGAGGCAGCGCCCTGCAGACAACAGGTGCGGAGTTCTCCTTCCAGTCGTTTGCCCCCGGTACGGAGACCGGCTTCCTGCATACCCACAAAACCCATGAGGAGCTCTACTTTTTTTTCTCTCGGGCGAGGGCGAATTCCAGGTCGACGGCAAGATCTTCCCGATTGGTGAAGGCTCGGTTGTGCGGGTGGCTCCAGCAGGGCGGCGCTCCGTCCGCAATACGGGCCACGAGGCGCTTGTCATGCTTTGCGTCAATACAAAGGGCGGCACCTTTACGGCCGAGGACGCTGCCGACGGCGTGATTCTGAACGAACCGGTTAGTTGGTAAGGTTTCCATACCGTAAATGACAGGTGTGATACCGTTTGCGACGGCATCACGCCTGTCTTGCTTACCGGCTGTTACCCGAAATAACACAACCCGTTTCCGCCGTCAGCACCTTGCCGATGCGGCGCATCTCGCGGCTGATGTTCGCCTCGGAGATCTTCGCATAGCGCCGCGTCATGTTCGTATTCGTATGGCCCAGAATCTTAGCGATAATGTCGATCGGCATCCCGTATTCAATCGCCAGTGTGGCAAACGTATGGCGCGCCAGGTGCGTGGTCAGATGCTTGTGGATCTGGCAAATATCCGCTATTTCCTTCAGGTAGGCGTTCATCTTCGTATTCGACGGGGACCGGCAGCAGCTGCCCCGCGCCCGACAGTTGGCATCGTCGCAGTACTTCTCCAGCAGGGCCGCCGCCACGTCGAACGCATATCCGGCAGGCATCTTCGCTATGGCTGTCTCCGCTACGGCGACATATTCGGCAAAGGCACCGATACGCTCCAGCGGCAACCGTGTATAGACGGCATCACCCGGCCGAAACTTCGAACCCGACTCCCGACCCGCTCGACAACGCCCGAACACTCGTTGCCCAGGGTCCCAGGCAGCCGATAATTCTGAATCAGCCGGACATCTCCCCCCTATAAGCAGCCGCTCCAGCGGGTTGACGGCAGCTGCGCATACCTTCACCAGAACCTCATCTTCGGCCGGCTTCGGAACCGCAATCTCCCCGAACCGTGAGCAGGCCCTCTTTTGCATAATGATCCAACTGGGCCGCTTTCTTATTCGTTCCTGGATTTATTTTCGTTTTTCGACTCGTGGGCCTTCTTGCGATCCCGCATGACGGCCTGCATGTTCTCCATGGCCCAGGCGAGCAGCTCTTCGAGAATCGGGCGCAGGGTTCCGGCAGGCACGCGCCGTAAGCGCATACTCGACCCGGGGCGGACCTCCTGCATGGAGTGTCCGCGTGATGTAGCCATCCTCTTCAAGCGTACGCAGGGTCGTCGCCAGCATCTTCTGCGAGATGTCGGGCATGGCCTGCTTCAACCCGTGAAGCGCAGCATCCCCGCTGTGAACGCGCCAGCAGGTAGAGTACCAGCAGCGCCCACTTGTCGCAAAGCCGGGCCAGGATATTCCTCACCGGACAGGCCGGGAACAGGACATCTTCGACAGTCGATCTTTTCATCGCTTCATCTTCTTCTTCGGTTTGCACAGGCCCTTTTTCAAGGATTGTACAACCTGCACGGCGACAAAAAATACAAATATCTCTTTTTATATACCAAGTATATTTTATAGATTATAGCAGAATGAATAACAAAACGGACCTTTCGAGAAGGTCCGCGGAGAGGGCATACAAAAAGAAAGGAAGTTCGGCATTTCAGTGGGGATTCGGAAGAAGTCAGACGGCGCCTTGCAGTTATCCTGGGCCGTAGTCGGGCAGCGCGCAGATACTCCGCACGCGGCAGGCCCCTTTTTCAGAATCGCCAGCTCGCCCCAGCAGCAGGTTGCACGGCCGGATGGCGTAGCGGCACGTCGAGGAGCTCAACCCGTCGAAAAAGCGTGTAGGCGTACCCGTTTCATTGAGCAGGTTGGTTGCTGCGGCCCAAAGTTCCCACCGCTGGCCGACCTTCCAGCGTACCGAGGCGTCAAGCAGCACGAGGTGCTTGCTCCGCGTATCGGAGAGAGCTGCGTGCGATAGTGTTCGCCGGTCAGTTGCAGAACCAGATTTGGGGCCGGCGTGAAGTTGAGCTGCAGCCGCTGGTCGACGGCATGACGGTCGGTCGGGCGGCGGATTCGATCCCGCAGCTGCGTGTAGCGGTAGTTGAACGTATATTCGACGTTGAGCCAGCGTGCGGCGCGGAGATTCACCCGCGGCGAGAGTGTCAGCACGCCCGAGCGGTAGGGCATCCGGACGCCCTGCTGGCTGATCTCCATCTGCGTGTCGCTCCACGTAAGATCGACCCCCCGCCTGGCCGTACAGGGCGTCGATGTTGGTGCTCACGCCCGACGCGAGGCTCCACGAAGCCATGCGGTTCGCTTCGCGGAGCTGCCCCGAGACGATGTAGTCGCCCTCGAAATCCTGCGTGGCGAGCCACGAAGGTCGTACCACGAGCGCTGGAGGAAGAGGTGGGCGAAAATGCCGCTGAGCGGGTTCTTTGTAGTTGGCGCCGGCCGCCAGCATCCGCATGGGGAGTCGATACGGGCGATGCGGCTCCCTGAAGCCAGCGTGCGGTGAAGTCGCGCAGCAGGGGCGGCGGGTAGATCGACGAATCATCGGCGCCCTGTTCGCCCGCGGTGCCCGAAGCCGAGAGGGTCCAGCAGGCCGACGGCGTCCAGCGTGCCGAGAGGTTGGCCGACCAGAGCAGCGGACTGCTGCTGCCGTCCGTATAACGGTAACAGCGCCAATCGACCGGCAGGGCGAGCATGAGCCGCAGCCGCTGTGTACGGTAGGTGGCCGTCGGACGCAGATAGAGGCTCCCGTAGCCGAAGTGCGTGTCGGCAGCAAGCGGTGCGGAGGTTTCGACCCCGAGGCCGCTCAACGCCGTGTCGAAGCGCCTGTACAGCGCAGCAACACCCCCTTTGAACTGGAATACCCAGCGGCGTCCGGCCCTCCAGCCCCCAGGCGACGTTGTGGCTCATGCGCAGCAGATCCATAGCGAGCCGCTGCCGCTGCGCGGAGCCCTCGCGCACGACGTCCAGCTGCTGCGGCTGCGTAAGCCACAAGAGGTTCGACGTTACGGTGAACGTGCGACGTCCCGTGCGGCGGATGTAATTGAGGTCGTTCTCCACGCGGTGTGTCGGAGCTTCGGTTTGCTGGCGGTTGGGATAGCTGCCCGTCGTCCGGGCGTCGAAATCGCTCCATGCGAGGTCGGCCGAAAGACGGTCCATCAGGTAGAAACGTTCGGTATTGGCCAGCAGTTTCACCTGTGCCGCAAGCTGCCGGTCGGTAAGCCGGGCCTGCTCCGCAAAAGTTCTTCGGCCACCTCCCCGTCGGGAGGTAGCGAACGATCCGCGAGGCGTAGTCGAGGTCAACCGATCGTATCCCCAGGCGACATGGCCACTCAACTGGTAGTCCTCCGTGAGCTTGCGCAGATAGTCGGCACTGGCCATCACCGAATGGTTCAGCCGTGTGCGGCGGTCGTCGAGCGGCGCTTTCGAGAGCCCCGTCGTGAACCACTCGGGAATCTCGTACCGGTTGTTTTGCCGTTGAGCATCTCCTCGACCGTGAGCTGGCGCAGATCGGACGTCGGGTCCTCGCCCGTATTGTCGCCCTTGAGGTTGAGCATCGACTGGCTTCGGGCGGCAATGCGCATGGCAAAGGCCGAGCCGCTGCCCAGCACCTCGTCGGGCGACCAGCCGCCGGCGCCGCGAAGCGTTCCGGTCCAGTGTGCCCGGGCCTGCTTCTTCAAGCGGAGGTTCAGGGCCGCGCGGTCGCTGTAAAGCACGTCGCGCAGCGCCTTGATCGGCTGGTGGTTCTCCATTACCTCGACGCTGGCCACATCCTGCGGGGCGATGTTGTTCGTCGCCAGAGAGTAACGGCCGTCTAACATGTCCATCCCCTCGATGTAGAACTTGTTGATCGCCTCGCCGTTGTAGCGGATCTCGCCCGTCTTTTTTCGATCTCGATGCCCGGCATCTTGCGCAGCACGTCGGCGATCGTGCGGTCCTGTGCCTCGGTGAAGCTCGCGACGTTGTAGCTCACCGTGTCGCCCCCTGGCAGCGAAAGACGCGGCGCGCGGATCTCGACTTCGCGGATCTCGACGGCACTGGCCGCAAGACGGATCTCCTGCGGCAGGCGGGCGGCGTTGAACCGTTGCGCACGGTAGCCCATCATCGAGACGTCGATCCACGCGGCCCGCATCCCCTGACGCGGGCGGAGCCGGAAGGCGCCATCGGCGGCCGAGGTTGTGTAGCCGGCCTGCCGTCCCGTGCTGTCCGCCGCCAGCAGGATGGCCCCGGCAAGAGGCCGTCCGTCTGCCGCATCCACGACCCGCCCGGCCAGTTCCTGTGCCGATGCTGACGCAGCAATGCCCAGTAATACAACGAAAAAAACGATCCACTTCATGTGTTACAGCCGGTTATTCAAGTTCGATCGGATTGTAGCCGCGCAACAGGTCACCGGATTGACGGGGCTGCCGTCCTCGTTCTTGATGGTCATCCGCACGTTGGAGTTCCCCGTGAGGTAGCCGACCGATCGGTCATCGCCTTCTGCTTGAGGTCGAGGTATTTTTTACGATTTGTTTTCAAGTAGTTGCGATCGGTCATGCGGATGGGCTCGACGCGCTGCTCCACGCCCGTGGCCTCCAGATCGAGCACCCCGGCGTCGTCCCGGATGGCAAGGGATCAGCCCCCGGCAGTCCGCCGAACTTCCACGGCCCGCATCACGGCGATCTCGGGGGCGTACCACGCCTCATGCTCTGGCCCGGCGGCACACATAGCCGAGGATCGTCCGCTCGCCGTCGGCAAGTTCCCAGCCGCAGTCGGGCAGCGGCTCGGTATAGAGCAGGTGATCCATGCCGATCTGGTCGGTGTGGGTCAGCCGGCCGGCCGACTGATCGCGGAAGAGTACGTCCTGCACGCCGCCGTGGAAACTTCCGAGGTTGGCCATCACCTGCTCGGGCGGCGTGGCGCGCACGAGCGAGTCGGTCTGCCACGTCTTATAGGAGTAGAATTTCGTCATGTTTCGCCCGACCTCAAGCAGCAGGAGGTCCTCCATCGGGTGTTCATTCTCTGGTCGCTGTTGGTAAAGCATGCGGTAGCTGACGACGAAGCGCGTCGTATCGAGCACCTCGCTGGGTGGTTCAACCGTGTCGTAGGTCTTGACGCCGTCGGGCGTATAGGTAACAAGGGTTTGCTGGGCCTGCACCGCACAGACCGATGCGGCGAGGACGACAAGGGTAACAAGTAGCTTTTTCATGACGTATCGGTTTTGATTTCGACACAAAGGTCGCGCGAAATCGGGCAGGCGATGGTTAACGCTCCGTTAAGGAGTGTTAAATAGTCTTAACGCCGTCGGTCCTGGCGTTTTTATGCGTACCTTTGTACGAGAGACAAGCACCTTTTCCGGATGAACAGACGTCGTTTCGGCCGTATCTCGCTGCTGGTTACCGCTACGCTGGCGGTGCTTCTTGCCGTGCAGGCGTGGAGCCTTGCGAGCATGTACCGCGACCGCCGCGAGGAGTTTTCGCGGCAGGTCATGCAGGCCATGACCCGCGCAGCCTACGACGACCTGCTGCTGGGCAACAAACCCACCGAACGCAAAAGCCTTGTTACCTTCTCCTCGTCAGGGAAACATCGATTCGATCCGCGTGGATATGATTCAGGAGATTTCGGTGAAGAATCTCGGCGGATCGGGAAAGAGTCTCTCATTTACGCCTAAATCCGACACGATCCACCACGATATCAGCATCTCGAACGGCGAAACGACCCGTTACATCCGCCAGGAGATCCACATCCGCCGGTCTATGTCCTGCGGCTCAACATGGCGCGCTACGACTCGCTGCTTTCGTGCAACCTTGCGGCGGCGGGGATCGACCTCCCGCACAAGGTCGATGTCGTACGCGGCCCCCCGACAGCACTTCGTCGGTGAAGCTCTTTACGATGAAGCCGCTGACGGATCCGGAGGTGGTACTTGCCGCATTCAACGACTCGCTGCGACTCAAGGATCCGCTGACCTTCACGACGTCGCCCACGACCGATGAGGAACTCTATTTCCGCCTACGGATCGAGAATCCCGACCGGCAGCTCGTGCGCGACATGGCCGGTGTGATCGGCTCGTCGCTTCTGATGCTCGCGGCGGTAGCCGGAGCACTGATCTACCTGCTGCGGACGCTCTTCCGGCAAAAAGACGCTCGAAGAGATGCGCCTCGACCTGACGCACAACATCACCCACGAGCTGAAAACCCCGATCGCCGTGGTAACGCCGCGAACGATGCCCTGCTCGACTTCGGGGCGGCGGACGATGCGGCGCGGCGCGAAAAATACCTACGGTGATCCGCGAGCAGTTGGCTGCGCTGGGCAGCATGGCGGAGCGTATTCTGACGATGAGCGTCGAGGAGCGCGGCGACATCTCGCTCCGCCGCGAAGAGCTGGAGATCCGGCCCTGCTTGAGGAGGTCGCGGCCCGCTTCCGCATGAAGAGCCGCGGGCGGGCGACGATCGAGGTGGAGGTCGAGGATCCGGATCTGAAGATCTCGGCCGACCGTTTCCACCTCACGCATGCGCTGGACAATCTAGTGGACAACGCCCTGAAATACTCCGGCGAGACGGTACGGATCCGCCTCTCGGCACGGCATGCCGGGAAAGGGGTCGAGCTGCGGGTCGCGGACAACGGCATCGGCATCGACCGCACGGCCCAGGCCCATATTTTCGAAAAGTTCTACCGCGTACCGACCGGCGACCGCCATGATGTCAAAGGGATTCGGACTGGGCCTCTACTATGTGTGGCTGATCGCCCGCAAGCACGGCGGCGAGATCTCGGTGGAGAGCACTCCGGGTTGCGGCTCCACCTTTAAACTGACACTTTCCGATGATGAACGATAGAATCCATATGCTGCTTGTCGAGGATGAGCAGACCCTGGCCGACATCATTGCCGACACGCTCGGCGAAAAGGAGTTCGACGTAACGGTCGCCTACAACGGTGTCGAAGGGCTGCGCCGGTTCGATGAGGTGCACCCGATGTCGTCGTTACCGACATCATGATGCCCGGCATGGACGGCTTCTCGTTTGTCGACGCGCTGCGGCGCCGTTCGGCCGACGTTCCGATTCTCTTCCTCTCGGCCCGGTCTGCCGTCGATGATGTGGTCCATGGATTCGAAACGGGCGGCAACGACTACCTGCGCAAACCCTTTGCCATGAGCGAGCTCGTCGTGCGCGTCAGGGCGCTGGTCGGCCGCAACCGGGTTGCCCGGCAGAGGCCCGACACACATTATCGGATCGGTCGTTTCGAGTTCGATGTCGCCCGGCAGCGGCTCAACGACGGCGAGCAGGGAGACAGGAACTCTCGGCCCGCGAAGCAGGCATTCTGCAATTACACTGCGAACATACGGACGAGGTCGTCCCGACACAGTTGATCCTGCAACGCATCTGGGGTGACGATACCTTCTTCAACGCCCGCAGCCTGCATGTCTTCATCACACGCCTGCGGCGCCGGTTTGTCCTCCGACCCCTCGGTACGGATCGTCAATGCCCGGGGCGTAGGCTATAAATTATTGTGCTGAAGCAGGAAGGAAACACGTAAAGATAACATAGCAAGGGGTTACTTTTCCTTCTTTGAAATGGTGTGAGGCAGCCTAACTACATCCATATGTATTAACTGTTTTTTACCAAAACAGAGGTTTTCTTCCCATCAATAATGTATGTAAATTCTATGGCATACGGGCATTTTGACTTGCCTTTTGTACAGTAACTTTCTCTTAGAAATCACATGTTTTCCGGCGCGTAAAGCATCCTCTTCTATTCTTTCCAGGGCTCGCCATTTGCCATTTCTGTTCAACTCCTTAACCATCGGTACTTGATTAATGAGTTCGTTGAGTCCGCCGGAAGTGTTTGAAAACAAATGGCCCCCATCATGTACCCCTTGAATTCCATCCAACTGATCTACGATCATCTTTTGGACATTGCTGTTCCGCTGTGTGTTTCTGTAGATCTTGCCGAATGCCTCACTTCGGTTTGCCGATGCACGAATGACCCGTCCATACCTGTCGGTAATATAGGTAAAACATCCGTCAACCTTGTAGGTCATATTCGGCAGTAAAACATCGAGAAATTCATTTACAGGTCCGGAATTCTTCAAGCTGCCACCCGCGCATTCTACAGTGCGTTTTTTAATTCAATAGTATCCTGGAATTAGGGAATTGCCTTGATGCCAGCTCGTACAAATCCTTCCCGACTTTGGTAACCACAATATCCTCGGAAAATTCCTTACTGACGGATTTTTCCAAACCGGAAAACAGCAATCTGAATGTCTTGTTGCTGGATGCG
>VOFC01005845.1_pt1 | contig 33584 bp, 41 predicted proteins | sample 5384161 | NCBI WGS metagenome assembly VOFC01 (sample SAMN12384722, study PRJNA508395) | human gut metagenome | isolation source: healthy gut B | host: Homo sapiens
GACCATTATTTTAAATCGGAGCTAGTCATTCCCTGGCTGAAAAAAAACATTTGAAAGAATAACTGAAATTACTAATTATATTTTAGTCATGAAGAAAATACTATTAGTTATTTATTCATTGCAGTGCTGATAGTTACAGTAACTGCCAATGCTCAGCTGAATAAATTTTCAACGTTTTATTTGCAACCGGAAAAATGAACATTGATTATACGAATGACGGGGTTGCATTTACTTGGAAAAAAGGTTATTTTTTGAAATGGGTAGAGAACGTAAAACATTATATTATACAGAAATGAAAAAAGTATTATTTTTATTCTTAAGCTTGTTTTGCTATACTTGCCTTTGGGCACAAAAAGAAAGTGAAAGTGACTTATATGGAAAATGGTATTATGCGGTGTAAAGTATGAATTATACAACTACCGGCAGACTGCCGCTAAGGTGTATTATAAGATGTTCCGCGGCCAGCTCGGTATGCTGGAACAGTCCGGTCTGGTGATTTGCTGCCCGGATAAAATTGAAGAGATTCTTGTGCAGGCCGCTGGCGGTGGTGCAGCTACTTGCCAAACCACCTGCGCAAAGGATGCAGATAAAAAAGAAGCAGAACAGGCGACAGAACCTAAGGCTGCTGACAAAACCGTGAAGCTGGAAAATCATTTAATCAGCGAACGGAGCGTTGCCGAAGCTTGCCGGTCTGGAGCAAGCCGGATTGTTGTCGGTGCAAAAGCCATTGTAACTGATTTAGCCAAAGGAATATGCGCAGAACCGGAATGTAGAGCTGGTTCGGGAATAATGGCGTCATAAGAGGAGGAGTTTCAGTGCAGATTGCAAAAAAGTAATCGGCAATATCTGGGCAACCAGAAAGGAATCAACACTGACCGGTATGAAGCTGCTGATTGTACAGCCTATCAACATTTTAGATGGCGATAAGCCGTGCAGCGAGCCCATTGTGGCAGCCGATATGATTGGCGCCGGCATGGGCGAGACGGTTATTGTAACCGGCAGCACCGCCCGGGTGGCTACAGGCTCGGCAGAAGCATCGGTAGACGCCACTGTCATCGGCATTGTAGACGACAAAGAGTTTGATGCCAATTTAATTTAAATAGTAGGAAAGTCCCATAGATTTTCTTTAGAAAAAGTGTGGTGTATGACCTTGAGTTTTATTGATACAGTAAAAGATGCAGGTATCGTAGGGGCCGGCGGCGCCGGTTTCCCAACGCACGTGAAGCTGAATGCGAAAGCCGAATACTTTATCGTAAATGCAGCGGAATGTGAACCGCTGATCGAGACAGACAAATATCTGTGCCGTACCTTTGCTGATCAGATCGTAGAAGCAGTGCTGGCTACCGCCGCTCATATCGGCGCAAGCCGCAAAGTCATCGCACTCAAAGGCAAATACAAAGAAGAAATCGCTTCTTTGCAGGCTGCTATTGACCGTGCGCATGCCGACATCGAAATTTTTCAGATGCCAACCTTCTACCCTGCCGGCGATGAACAGACCATGGTACAGATGGTTACCGGCAGAAGCGTACCAGAACGCGGTCTTCCGCTGGACGTAGGCGCTGTGGTAGACAACGTTGGTACCATGCTCAATCTGTATGAAGCGCTGCATGGCGTACCTGTTACAGAAAAATATCTGTCTGTAGTAGGGGGAAGTGAAAGAACCGATTATGCTGAAAAGTGCCAATTGGTACCCAGTAACCGAATGTATCGCGGCTGCACAGCCGACCATCAGCGACTATGCCATCATTTTAGGCGGCCCGATGATGGGTAAAATCCCTGCCGATGACCAAGCCATCCAGGCAGCAGTTGTTACAAAAACCACCGGTAATATTATCGTATTGCCAAAAGACCATTATCTGTTCCAGCGGGCCAGTCTGCCGCTGGCAACCATCAAACGGCAGGCTCGCGCAGCCTGCGCATCCAGTGCAAAAATGTGTACCGATTTGTGCCCTCGCTACATGATTGGGCATCAAATCCGTCCAAACTTGGTAATGCGCAATATCTGGAGAGAAGACCAGATTACCGATAACGACGAATATCTGGCAACCTTTGGTGACGCTATGAACTGCTGCGACTGCGGCGTTTGTGAAATGTTCGCTTGCCCGATGGGGCTGTCGCCACGGAAAGTCAACAGCTATGTGAAAGGTCAGTTGCGTGCCAAAGGCATTCAAGTTCCTCGCAATATGGAACCAGTTGCCCGGGAAGCTATTGACAACCGCCGTGTTCCAACCCACCGGCTCATTGCCCGTCTGGACTTGGCTGAGTTTGACGGTCTGCACGCCCATACCTGCATAGAATTGAAACCGGAAACGGTATATATTCCATTTAGTCAGCATATTGGCAAACCGGCTGTTGCTGCTAAAAAAGTAGGCGACCGCGTTGCAAAAAGGCGAAGTGCTGGCTGCTGCGGCAGAAGGCTTATCCACCAATATTCACGCCAGCATGGACGGCGTAATTGTTGCCATTGATGAAAAGGCGCTCGTATAAGCGGAAAGGAGGTATAATGCTATGGGAAATGCATTAGGCATGATTGAATTGTCCAGTATTGCCCGAGGCATCGAAACCTGCGATTACATGGTGAAAGCTGCTCAGGTAGATCTGGTACGCGCTTCCACAGTTTGTCCAGGTAAATACATCATCATTATCGGCGGTGATACTGCTGATGTAAGAGCCTCCATGACAGAAGGATCTAAAATTGGGGCCCTATGTAGTGGATACATTGTTAATCCCCAATATTAACGAACAGGTAATTCCAGCCATCTCCATGACCAATCAGGTGACCGACCGTGACGCCATCGGGATTTTGGAATTTACTCCATCGCCTCTGCTATCACGGCTGCCGATGTGGCTGCCAAAGCTGCCGATGTTACCTTAATTGAAGTGAGAATTGTATGCCATCGGTGGAAAAGGCTTTGTAACCTTAACCCGGCGATGTAGGAGCAGTTCGCGCTGCAGTTGCTGCGGCTAAAGAAAACGCTGAATTACTGGTGAACACAAGTATCGTACCAAGACCAGCAAATCAGCTGTTTGACGCATTGTTATAATCAAGAAGATACAGTTAAAATCTTGTCTAAGGAGAGAGATAGAATGGATTTATTGAAACTTCAGGAAGAACTGAGAGAAAAAGCTCTGCAGAGATCCAGAGCAGAAAAAAGCTGCTAACAAAGCCAAAGCACCGGCTGCTGGCGCTGTAAAGGGCCCAATCATCGACTTCCGTTATCGTCCAAACACCAAAAGCATCATCGGCGGCATTGCAGAAAGCCCAATTTTTCCGTGCCGGTCTGATTGCCAATGGTGTAGATATTGATGAATTCTACAGCAGAGCAAGAACCATGCCAGAAATCATCGCCGACCTGAAAGAACACAACGTAATTAAAGCTGTTATCGTTGGTCGTGACGCGGAAACCACCTATGGTTACAAACCAAACAATCCAGAAATTCGTCAGTTCGTGCAGGCTTGCCCAGACATCTTCCTGGGTTACTACGGTGTAGACCCACATAAAGGCATGCAGGCTATCCGCGATTTAGACGCTGCTGTAAAAGCGGCGACTTCACGGCGCTGCCATGGACCCAATGTATGCCCAGTTGAAATCCAGTGATGCCAAAATGTATCCAGTTTATGCAAAATGCTGCGAACTGAACATTCCAATCGTTATCACTGCTGGTCCAGCTCGTTATACCGCTAATACCGTTATGGATTACACCCATCCAAGCGAAATTGATATCGTAGCAAAAGACTTCCCAGATTTGAAAATCATCATCAGCCACGGCGCATGGCCATTTGTAGATGAAATGATTGGCGTTACCTTCCGTAACAGAAATGTATTCCTGGAAATCTCCGAATACGAAGAATATCCAGGCGCAAGCGACTTCCTGGATGCAGCAAAACCATCCTGAAAGACCAGATGCTGTTCGCCAGCGCTTGCCCATTCGTGCCATATCTGAAGCTGCAGAAAAATACACCACTTACGGCTTTGATGCAGAAACCTACGAAAAAGTTATGTGGAAAAACGCTGCAAGAGTATTGGGTATGGAAGTATAATACGATCTGCAACCAAGAAACAATTAAATTTTACATTGCGAGCAAAAAGGACTCCTGCGGGAGTCCTTTTTTTTGTTTTGTGTTCCCGTAAAATATCCCAATAAAATTTATAGATATTTCAAAGAAATATTTATCAATTAAACGAAAAGATAGCGAAAAATCATGTACGGGAATTCCATTTTTATGGTATGCTTATATTGTATCATAGATATTTTTGGTATAAAATGGGGTGAAAACATGAGATTAAAAGGCTTTGATGGACAGAGAAACATTTGCGGTCCCAAGATTAAAGAAGAACGGATGAAACAAAAAAATGACCCAGACCCAATTATCGGAATTGTTAAAGGCGTATCGGATAGACTTAAACCAGAAAGTGCTGAGTCAGATTGAATTACAAAAAAGACATGTCACCGAGTATGAGTTTGTAGCCATAGCGCGCGCCTTGCAGGTAAATCCGCTCGATTTGGTAGACCTAGATTAGGGCTGTGCATAGCAGTACTGTGGATAAAAAAATAAAATTATCCACAAGGAATAGCGAGTTTCCACATGAATGAACAGCTATCCACAGTGTTATGCACAAAGCATATAGAAGTTATCCACAAAACGGAAGGCGATAATGGGTAAACTAGTCTACAAAAAATTAAAAATATCCAGATACTTCCTGCTTGACTTTCGGAAAAAATTTATGTTAAAATATGTCTCGACTTGAATAAGAAAAACGGTTAACGACACACGTAAAGCTTGGCTTGTAAATCTGATTACGGAACCGCAAACAGATAAATGGCCGGGTTGACGTGTGTTTTACTGCGATTACTTTGTGTGGAAACGGGCGGCAGCCATTGGCCTTTCTTTACGGCCAGTGGGTGTCGTTTTTTCTGACAAAAAAGAAGGGAGCGTTTCTTTGGAACAAAAAACAATTTTGCAGACAGTTCAATTCAGATGGAGGTGGAGCAGAGCGTCGGGCGCAAGCCGGAGCTGATGATTTTTGTAGCGGCATTTTCCGCGTTTCTGGCTACGTTTAACGAAACCTTTTTAAACGTGGCGTTTACCTCTATCATGGCAGATTTAGGAGTGGGAGTTGCCACGGTACAATGGCTTTCCACAGCGTATATGCTGGGTGCGGCAGTTATGGTGCCCATCTCGGCTTTTCTATACCGCAGCATTCCCACCAAACGGTTATATTTAATCACAGTGGGCTTTTTGGTAGCGGGCAGTGTAGTTTGCGGCTTAGCGCCAACCTTTGCGATTCTGCTGTTGGGCCGGATTATTCAGGCGCTGGGCACAGGGATGTTAATTCCTATTGGTATGAATATCACATTGGAAGTAGCGCCAAAACGAAAATTAGGTACTTACATGGGCATTATGGGCGCTATGACAACCTTAGGCCCTTCCTCCAGCGTTATCCTGGCCGGATTAATTTTGGCCATTGCCGATTGGCATGCTATGCTTTGGTTTTTTTTTGTGCGCTGACCGTGCTCTGCATGATTTGCGGCGCCTGTCTATTGGATGATGTAGCCCATCTGACCCATCTAAACTGGATTTTCTATCGGTTGTGGAAATCAGCTTGGCGCTGATTGAATTTTGTATGGGATTTCCACCCTATTCTCAGGAAATTATCTGATGGCACTGGGGATCATGCTGATAGGCTTCCTGTTTTTTAGCCGCCTTTGTAAGCCGGCAGCAAAAGTTGGAACAGCCGTTAATTCATTTGCAGCCGTTAAAAGTAAAACCCTTTGCCGTTGGCGTTATCATCAATATGTTTTCGCTGATTGTGATTTTTTGCTATGAATATTGTAACGCCGATGTTCTTGCAAAGCGGCTTGGGCATCTCGGCTTTTGCAGCGTCCATGACCTTATTTCCGGCCATTCTGCTATCCTGCGTGATTTCTCCGCTGGCTGGACGCATTTACGACAAGCATGGCGCCGGTATTTTACTGCCGTTAGGATTTTTTATTGATTGGTGCAGCCAGTTTAGGTCTGGCGGCCGTTCATGTAACAGGGAATGTTATCTTCCTGGCGCTGTTGTATATTCCGGTAATTTGCGGTTCTGCGCTGATTATTGGGCCGGTGCAGAGCTTGGCGCTGTCCTATTTGAGCTTTGAGCAAAATCCCCATGGCGTTACGGTAATGAGTACCGGCTTCCAGATTGCCGGCTGTATCGGCGCATCGTTATTCTCTGGAATTTACGCCATTTGTCAGCCGCCTAGCTATGGATTTACAGCGGTGTGTCTGTTGTCCGCAGTATTTGCGGTGGCTGGCATTGGCTTGGCGCTGTATGAAAATCGGCTCAGCCGCACCGTGGTGGTGGAAAAACCGAAGCTGGCCGGAATTGGCGCTATTATGAAGGCCGAGCCTTATAGTATTTCTGCACAGGCCACCGCTTTAGATGCGCTGCACTGTATGGTAGAGAAGAAAACTACCGGTTTGCCTGTTGTTGCCGCCGACGGCACAGTGAAAGGTTTTGTGTCGGATGGGGACATTATTCGCTATATGAATGGGAAAGAGAGCGAAGCCAGCGGCTTTGCTTCCATGTATCCGTTATGGCACAATACCGGAGCGCTGGATGACCGCTTATCGGCGCTGGCCAAATTCCCAGTATTAGAACTGGCCACCGAGAAGGTGATCAGCATTGATGTGGCTGATGATATGCAGAGTCTGTTCCAGATTTTCTCCGACAAGCGCATCAAAAAAATTCCAGTGCTGCAGCAAGGTAAACTGGTTGGCGTTGTCAGTCGTTCCGATTTATTGCGGCAATTGGTAGGAAAATCGCAAGTGAACAGCCAGCAAGCTTAGATGCAGGGCAAGGGCGTTGCTTCTAACCGTGTATAACAAAGAGGTCGGTAAGTTGCCGACCCCTTTGTTGTATATATAAAAAGTATATTCAGCCAATCAAAAGTCCTACTTCCCGTTATGGAAAATAGGACTTTTACTTATGAGATGATATTCACATCGATTAGTAGGTCAATTAGAATGGAGAATGACCATTGCTCTGTTCAAAACGGTCACAATCGTCAGATACATCAGGGCAAACTACAGGTGTCCGGAAACTGTAAAGTCGGTTTGTTGATAGTACCAACCAATTTCATTAATACGATGTTGACGATGAATATATAACGCCTACGCCAGCAAGGTGAGGAAGCTGCCATTGCCGATGCAGAAATTCGACGATAAACGGCGCCACCAGAGTTCCAGGAATCATAGCTGCGTTCATAGCGCCCATTTCAGTAGCAGCGGTGGTTTTCAGTGTTAGGGTCAACGATACGAATTAAGGCAACGCCGCTAGGGCAGGTACCGGTTAAGCAACCCCATAAGCCCAGTGTACGTTCAAAGTCGCAAGTGCCGCCTAGGCGAGAACCGAAGAACAGTGCAAAGCCCAAAGTAACAGCGCCAACTACAACGCACATAACGAGAATTGGAATTAACCATTTGCCGATGACAGACATCTGTACTGCCATAAATGCGCCGACGATTAAGAAGTCGGTGGTGCAGCCAGTAATTCTGGCTTGTAAAAATATCGTCGTGATATTGTTTCAGATTTAACTTGCCTAATACCCATTTTACACCGTAAGCTACAAATAAACCTACGAAGAAGGTCATAGAACCGATTGTTTTTACAAAGCTGACAGGTGCCAGCAAAATGAGCTTCTGTACATACAGTGTGATGACAAAGGTTAAACCAACCAAGGCCATGTGGAAAGCCAAAACGTCAATGTTGCCATTGTAAGTAGTGATTTTCCCACAAGTTTCTGTTTGCTGTTCGGGAGGATAAATCCCTTTTAATACAGCGGTGCTTAATTTTTTCCGGGTGAGAAGCCAATCCTTTTTTCAAACCCAACTTAGCCAGCGGTACCCCGATTAAGAAAGCGAATACAAAGCCGATTACAGAATAGGTGATGGCAACCTGACCAGCGCCCGGCATAACACCGGCAGCTTCGATTTGCGCACCGAAAGCGGCAGATTGACCAGGTCCCTGACAAAAGCAAATGGAATTAAAACACCATATTCGGCCGGCATATCAAAGGGCTGACCTAACAGCAGGATGCAGATATAACCGATGACTGGCTGTACAAGACAGTACAAAGCACCCCCACAATAAGCCCATACCCAAAGAACCTTTTAACATTTGTTTTGCGGTATCACTGGAAGATTTCCCTTCTTCTTTTGGGGTTGCAGTTAACCCGATGGAGATAAAGGATAAGGTGAAGAAGAACCCAACAATGGTGTTGCACATATTTGCATCAACGCCTGTTGCCGTTGCAAAGCCCGGAATGTTCATTAAAACAAAGCCGACAAGCCCCCAATTACGCTGGCTGGCATTAGAATGTTAGATAAAAACGGAACTTTGGCACGTAATATCATCCCTACCAGCAACATAATACCAATCCACGAAAAGAGGATTTAAATAAAAAGCTGAAATCAAAAAGAAATGAAAGTGTTTTTCTGTATACAAAAAATAAGTTTTTCTAATTCGAACCATAACTTCTATCTGTAACTATACACTAGGGAAAGGATAAAACAAATATATGTTTATTTAAATTGTTTTGCTTAAATATTTATAAAATGTTATAATTTCAGTAAAAGATGCAATGATAACAAAAGAAAATGCGTCGAGCTGTAAAAAATCTATACATTTCTTGTAAACATAAAAAAAAACAGCTATACAGTAAATGATGGATTGTATAGCTGCTATATCGGTATATAAAATGGGAGCTGGAATTTACAATTAGCACGTTGTTAGAAATGTATACCTTTTCTGCAAGAAGCAAGAGCTTGCATATTAAGAAACTGAGGAGGAATTGGCCGTGTTATTGTCCCAATTAAATTATTTTCGTGTAGTGGCGCGTTACCAGCATATCAGCCGTGCCGCGGAGGCGTTGATGGTGGCGCAGCCGGCACTTAGCGCTACCATCAGCAAGCTGGAAAAAGAATTAGGCGTGCCCTTGTTTAACCGGCAGGGTCGCAATATTGAATTGAACGAGGTTGGACGACGCCTGCTAGTGCATGCCGACTTTGTTTTTGAACAGTTAGAAGCTATGGAGCAATCGTTGGCGCAAACAAAAAGAGATTTTAGAAAATGAGTTTACCTTATCGGTCAGCAATAGCATGTTTCTCAATGGCTGGTTGCAGCAATTTGTGCTGGACAATCCTAAAATTCGCTTGCGCCAGAAAATGCTCAGTGAAAATCAAATGTTGGAAGCTCTATTGGAAGAATCTATCGATGTGGCGTTGGGAGAGTTTGATCAGGATATACCAGGCATCGTGCGCAAAACGATTGTAGAAGACGAATATGTCATCACCATTCCCAAAGGTCATCCGTTGGCGGAAAAGCAGGAAATTTTCTTTGCCGATATTCAAAATGAAAATATCGTGGCGTTGCCGTCCAACACCATTTTAAAAATTGCGGACCGCATGTTTGCCCAGCGGAGTGTAAGCCCAATATTGTATTTGAAGGAAATCAACGCATGATGACGAAAATGATGTACTTGAACCGGGGCATTTTATTCGCTTCCCGGCAGATGCTGTATATGCCCTATTTATCGAAAGACCGTTTTTTTAATGAGTCGCCGTCCTATGAGGTGATTGTGCGTTCCATTGCCGATTTGGAATGCCACTATCATTTGGCGCTGTGTTGGAAAGAGGAACGGGAACTGCCGATGATGGCGCGCAAATTTATCGATGCCATGGAGCAGAGTTACCCCAAATATCAACAGGATGAAGACTATCTGCATGCCAGTGCGGTCTATTATCCCAGCCTGTGATTTGGCATGACAATGCGCAAATATGAGATGCGAGAGAGGAACAGCTATGAACTTATTGCAATTAGAATATTTTCAGGAGGTTGCCAAGGCCCAATCCATTACCAAGGCAGCGAAAATTTTGGGAATTTCCCAGTCGGCGTTAAGTATTATGATGAACAAATTGGAAACGGAGATTGGCTATCCGTTGTTCAGCCGGCAAGGCCGCAGCATAGCCATTACGCCCTACGGAAAAAAATGTATTGTATTATAGCTATATCTTACTGCATAAAATGGAGGATATTCAACGGGAGTTTCGAGAACTGCAGGGCAGGAAACAGAAACCAAATTGGCGCTGGGTGTGACTGACAGCAACTACTACGGCGACTGGCTTTTAGATTTGATGGAGCAATATCCTGGTATGCAGTTAAACGTGTTGCAGATGTCGCGGGAGGAAATCTATGAGAACCTGTTGATTGGCACTTTGATTTTGGCATCTCCAATGAAATGGAGTATCACGGACAATTAAACTCTCAGCTTTTTGTTCAGCCAGCCCCTATCAGCTTTTGGTGCTGCAAGACCATCCCTTAAAAAAAAAAGGAACCATCACCATGGAAGAATTGACTCAGGGAGCCGGTTATTTCCCTGCCGCCTTCTCACAAAGAGCGGATGATTGACAACTTGAGCGCCGATATGCATTTCCGTCCCAATATTATCTTTGAAGGCAATTCGGATATTATGGCAGAAATGTTTCATGCCGGCATCGGCAGCATTTTAACCTGCGCCCATAACCGCAAGCAGTGGATGAAGCTGCCGGCCGAATCCTATGCTCTGTTAGAAATCATGGGTACCAATTCCCGTTATGAAATGTATCTGCTGTGGTCTAAGCACCGCTATCTGTCCAAATGGGCGCGGATATTTCAAAACTATGTGTTTGAGTATTATCATGTTTAATAAGGTTTTATCAAGGTATTTTGTGTATCAAATATTTTTGCATAAAAAATGCTGTTTTTACAGTATAACAATCATAATTTGTCAATGAGTAAATAAAAATGCAAAAGTGGGGAGCAGCCAACGACTACTCCCCCGCTTTTTGTTATAAATGTTGTCTCCTTATGATTTATTGGTAGAGCTCTTTACCCAAACAAAAACTACGATTGCAGTTGCAATCAGTAATTCGGCGAGAATTACAGAAGCATTCCATATTTCAAAATAGAAATGTCCAATGAAATAGACCGCAAAAAATAGCAAATAAACACCAATCGAATACATGATATTTTTAGAAAGATGGGTGCGTTTTTGTTCCCTGACCAACATTTGTTTCTGCTGCTGTTCCAAAATTTCTGTTTTGACCGATAATTCATCTATTTCCGATGGTTTTAACAGATAATCTACAGTAACGTCGAAGGCTTTGCTCAATTCAACAATCTTTTCTACTTCGGGTATAACCTGTCCACTTTCCCATTTCGAAATAGACTGTCTTGAAACATTAAGCTGTTCAGCCAGTTGTTCCTGTGTCAAGCCTCTGCTTTTGCGTAGTGTTATAAGTTTTTCTGCGAACTCCATATGCGTTCCTCCTTTTGGTTTGTGGGTTCTGTTAGGTTATTAGGGAGAAAAGTCAGAAATCCCTTATATCAAAGAGTTGTGGTTCCAGACTTTATCTCCTTGGGGCATTTTTGCTCTAGTACTGTGCAGAGCTAGATTTCTTTCATGCCTTCTTAACAGAACCGCTTTGTGTATAAATCTTATCAAAATACCAATTTGCACTCCAGCAAGTGCGCGATACAATTACGTAGCAATCGGTGGAATTTAAGCGTTTTTTTGTATATCTTAATTGTCATTCTACATTCTATGCCTATTTTAGCATAGAAAAAGCGCTTTCTCTATTATTTGACGGAATAACAGGCAGGCTTTTTGATTTTAGCAATGTTACTTTTTTAGGATAGATGAATATTTTAATGAGGCATTGCACCAGCAAGAATTGAGGAGGATGCTCCGTTGCAGATCAAGTGCGATAGAGGTATATGCCTATCTGCAACTTTATTATGCAGCCTGTGATTTATTGGGGCGAGATATTGATAAATGTAAGAAAGGAAACCTGTAATTTGTTTTTACGTCAGCTTCTACCGAGAGGCTGGCGTATTTCTTTTGTATTTTTATAGAAAGCGGTTGACAAATACGTGGAATGGAATATAATGAATATATGAATTAATGTTCATGTATCGAAAGAAATGAAAAGAGATAGAAGGGGTGGAACCGATGGAGCGAGTTTATCACATTGCAGGTTTGGATTGTGCTAACTGCGCGGCCCAATTAGAGCGACAGCTAAAAAATGTGAAATATTTTGATAATGTGGTCATTGATTTTATGGCGCAGAAGATTATTTTGACTGCACAGGACGAGCAAAGCCTGCAAGCGGGCTTATTAGAAGCCCAAAAGGTGATTGATAGAGTAGAACCGGGCGTCACGATTACAGAGAAAACAAAAAAGAAAAAAAATAAGTCATCACGGGGAACATGAAGAATCTTGCGATTGCGGTCATGATCACCACCATGGGGAAGATGAAGAACACTGCGATTGCGGTCATGATCACCACCATGGGGAAGATGAAGAACACTGCGATTGCGGTCATGATCACCACCATGGGGACCATGAGGAACATTGTGGTTGCGATCATGACCATCATCATGGGGAACATGAGGAGCATTGCGGTTGCGGTCATGACCATCATCATGGGGGAACAGGATGTGCATGCAGTGCAGGCGCATACAGCGGTTTCTGGCAAAAAGGGCAGCGGGTTTATTTCATCAGCGGCTTGGATTGCGCCAACTGTGCCGCCAAGCTGGAGCGGCATTTAAAAGAACTGCCCTATTTTGATGACGTTACTATCGACTTTATGGCGCAAAAACTGATTTTGCAGGTAAAAGACTTGCAGACGCTGCCAACGGCGATAAAAGAAGTTGAAGCAGTGATTGAAACGGTAGAACCTGGCGTAACTATCAGTGAGAAGCAGAAAAAAGCCAAGGGCGCGTATCATGCCCATGTACATGACGAGCATTGCGGCTGTGGGCATGACCACGAACATGACCATAACCACGGACAGCATTGTGATTGTGGACATCATCATGAACAGGAGTATCAGACAAAGCAGCTATCAGAGCCTGCGGCAATGGCGCAGCCTGTTGCGGTTAAGCCCTAAGGCGGCGCCTTTTTACGCCAGAAATGAAGCAATCAGCCATGAAGATAGCTGCTGGCGCAGTGCTGGTGCTGCTGGCAAATTTGTTAAAACTATCGGAACTGGCGCAGTTTGGAGTTTATTTGCTGGCTTATTTGATTGTGGGCGGCGAGATTGTGCTGCGGGCTGTCAAAAATATTACCCGCGGACAGGTTTTTGACGAAAATTTTTTGATGGCGGTGGCCACTATTGGCGCTTTTTGTGTTGGGGAATATCCCGAAGGCGTGATGGTAATGCTGCTGTATCAGTTAGGTGAGTTGTTTCAAGACTATGCAGTGCATCGTTCCCGCCGTTCTATTGCCGATTTAATGGATATTAAGCCGGAAGTGGCCCATGTAAAGCAGGGCGATCGGTTCATCTCCGTTGAGCCGGACGAAGTGGCACTGGGCGATATCATTCAAATTCGGCCCGGCGAAAAAATTCCGTTGGACGGCGTTGTTTTAGATGGGCATTCTGCTTTGGATACCGTAGCGCTTACCGGCGAATCGGTGCCGCGGGAAGTGGCTCCCGGTCAGCAGGTGATGAGCGGCTGCATCAACACTTCCGGTGTGTTGACTGTGCAGGTGGAAAAAGAATATGAGGACTCTACTGTTGCAAAAATTTTAGATTTGGTAGAAAACGCCAGCAGCAAAAAGGCTGCGGCAGAAAATTTTATCACCCGTTTTGCCCGGTATTACACGCCAGTGGTGGTGGCCATTGCCGCTATATTAGCTATCGTGCCGCCGCTCGCTTTACAGGAGCCCTTCAGTGGTTGGATTTACCGTGCGCTGACCTTCCTGGTTATCTCTTGCCCCTGCGCGTTGGTCATCTCCATCCCGCTGACCTTTTTGGCGGTTTGGGCGCCAGCTCCCGGCATGGGGTATTGGTAAAAGGCAGCAACTATCTGGAAGCATTGGCTCAGCTTGAAATTGCAGTGTTTGACAAAACCGGCCCCTAACCAAAGGCCAGTTTGCTGTCACTGAAGTGCATCCGGTAGGTATCAGTGAAGAACAATTACTCTACTACGCCGCTTGTGCCGAAAGCATCTCCAATCATCCTATTGCTCAGGCTGTGCAGCAGGCTAATCAAAAGGCCGTTGCAGTTCAGGCGCTGCAGAGCGCGGAAGAAATCGCCGGACACGGCATTTCGGCTGTAGTAGAAGGCCATACCGTTTTGGCAGGCAACTACCGACTGATGGAACGGGGAGCAGGTGGTGTGCAGCCAAGTGGGAAGAAGCGGGCACTATCATTTATCTGGCGCTGGATAAAAAATTCTGCGGCTGGATTGTCTTGCCGATGAATTAAAGCCGGACGCTCAGGAAATGATTACGCGGCTGAAAGCCTTAGGCGTAAACCAGATTGTGATGTTGACCGGCGATAATCAGAAAACTGCCGAACAGGTGGCGGGGCAGTTAGGTATTACCAAAGTATTCAGCCAGCTATTGCCTGGCGACAAAGTACATTGTCTGGAACAGTTATTGCAGCAGAAAAGCCAGAAGGGCACCATTTCCTTCACTGGCGACGGTCTCAACGACGCGCCTGTATTGGCTCGCGCTGATGTAGGCATCGCCATGGGCGGCTTAGGCTCCGATGCGGCCATCGAAGCGGCTGACGTTGTCATTATGAATGATCAACCCAGTAAGCTGGCCGATGCAGTAGAAATTGCCCGAGCCACACGGCGTATTGTGAAGCAAAATATTGTTTTCATTCTAGCTGTCAAGCTGTTGGTATTGATTTTAGCTGCGCTGGGTTTAGCAACCATGTGGATGGCCGTTTTTTTGCTGATGTGGGCGTGGCGGTGTTGGCTATCTTGAATGCGGTGCGCATCATCCGTAAATAAAAGGCTGTCAGATTTACACACAAAAATTTGCAAACAAACTGATGAAACGATGAAGCCATGCTGGCGTTCTGCATTGAGCGGAAGGCTGGCATGGCTTTTTGTGTTAATGGAATGGTAACGGCATCTCGTTTTTGCGAAAGATTGTTTTGCCTAATAGGCAGAAAGATGATATAATGGGCCGAGGTAGTATGGGGATTCGGTATCGGCGGTGTTTTTCTCCGCAAATGTATACTGAATACAACAGAAGAGCAGGAAGTTTGGAGGATGGTTGTGGATGAATCGAGAGAAGTTTGGCTCCCGGCTGGGGTTTATTTTGGTTTCTGCCGGATGTGCCGTAGGGTTGGGGAATGTGTGGAAGTTTCCCTATATGGCGGGAAAATTTGGCGGCGCGGCGTTTATTTTGGTGTATTTGCTGTTCCTGCTGATTTTGGGCCTGCCGATTATGGTTTGTGAGTTTAGTGTGGGACGGGCCAGTCAGAAAAGTATTGCTTCTTCCTACAAAGCACTGGAGCCGCCGGGAACGATTTGGCACCGCATGGGCTGGATTGGCATGGCCGGCAATTATCTGCTGGTGATGTTTTATGCTATGGTAGGCGGTTGGATGATGTATTATTGCTATCGTTTGGCCAGCGGTGAATTTGTACAGGCTACCGCCGAGCAAATTGACGCAGGCTATTATACCATGCTGGCGCAGCCTGGCACGTTATTTTTCTGGACCTTGCTGGTTATTGTGTTATCCTTTGGAATTTGCAGCATTGGGCTGCAGTCCGGTGTTGAGAAGATTACCAAAATTATGATGATTTGTCTGCTATCGCTGATGATAGTGCTGGCTATACGGTCTGTCACCTTGGATGGCGCGTTGGAAGGGGTAAAATTTTTCTTAGTTCCGGACTTTGCCAAAATGCAGGAGATGGGCATCGGCAACGTCATTTTTGGCGCCATGAGCCAGGCTTTTTCACCTTGAGCGTTGGGATGGGCGGTATGGCCATTTTCGGGAGCTATCTGGATAAAAGCCGCTCTCTGGCCGGAGAATCGATGCATATTGTGTTGTTGGATACCTTTGTGGCGCTGATGGCGGGGCTGATTGTGATTCCGGCCTGTTTCGCTTTTGGCGTGGAGCCGGGTGCCGGGCCGGGGCTGGTATTTCTCACGCTGCCTAATGTGTTTGCGCAGATGTTGGGCGGGCAGTTCTGGGGCGCGCTGTTCTTTTTGTTTTTATCCTTTGCTGCATTGACCACAGTGGTAGGCGTATTTGAGAATATTTTATCCTTCGCCATGGATTTGCTGGGCTGGAGCCGTAAAAAGCGGTGGCTGTGAATATTGTGGCTTTGGCGCTGCTGTGCGTGCCTTGTATTTTGGGCTTCAATCTGCTAGCCGGTTTTCAGCCGCTGGGCGCAGGCACGAATATTATGGATTTGGAAGATTTTTGGTATCCAGCAATATCATGCCATTGGGCGCTATGGTGTATCTGATGTTCTGCACCAGAAATAACGGCTGGGGCTGGGATAACTTTATTCGGGAGGCCAACGCCGGAGAAGGGATTGCGTTCCCCCGTAAAATGCGGTTTTACATGAGCAAGATTTTGCCTTGGATTATTGTTGTCATCTATTTGAAAGGTTACTATGATTTATTCCGTCCACAGGGTTTGATGATGCTGACCATTTGGATGGCCATTGCGCTATTGTTCTTGGCCTTTGTGGGAAGCATGATCTGGAAGCGGCCAAAGCAAAAATAAAATAAAAATCCGTACCGGTTGAAATCGGTACGGATTTTTATTTTTATGGCAGAGTGTGTCAGAAAAAGAAGAAAATACCATTGCGCCGCCGTTTTCCCGTGTGGAACGGCGGAATTTTTGTTTAAAGCCTGACCATTTTACATAAACTTTACAAAGGCGTGCATATCTATTTAACATAACGGCAGTATGATGAGGACAGCAAGTTGAGAGACTATGAATTGAAAAGGAGATTTCAAACAATGAAAAACAAATGGAAAAAGGTATTAAGCATGGCAGTATTATCTGCAGTAGTGGTAACAGGTTTCGTGGGCTGCGGCAATGGTGCTGGCAGCAGTAATAAGGCTGACGAGGCGCAACAGCCGGCAAGCGCACAGATTGCAGTGATTTCCCGAGAAGATGGTTCCGGTACCCGCGGCGCATTTATTGAACTGTTCGGTGTGGAACAGAAAAACGATGCCGGCGAAAAAGAAGATATGACCACCGAAGAAGCTGCCATTACCAACAGCACCTCGGTCATGATGCAGTCCGTAGCCGGTGATGTCAACGCCATCGGGTATATTTCTTTAGGTTCGCTGAATGACACCGTAAAAGCCGTGAAAATTGATGGCGTGATGCCTAGCGTAGAAGCAATCAAAGATGGCAGCTATAAAATTTCTCGTCCTTTCAATGTAGTGCCAAAGGCAGCAGGCTTATCTCCAGTGGCGCAGGACTTCTTGGATTTCATTTTAAGCGCGGAAGGGCAGGCTGTGGTAGAAGAAAACGGTTATATTTCTTCCGTAGACAGCGCTGCAGCTTATGCTGGCGGCAATCAGAGCGGTAAAGTGGTAGTGGCCGGGTCCTCCTCCGTAACACCAGTTATGGAAAACTGAAGGAAGCCTATATCGCGCTCAATCCAGACGTAACCATTGAAGTGCAGATGAGCGACTCCACCACAGGGGTTACCTACGCCATTGACGGCACCTGCGATTTGGGCATGGCTTCCCGTGAATTAAAAAAGACAGCGAAATTGAAAAAGGTGTATCCTCCACAGCCATTGCCTTAGATGGGATTGCAGTTATCGTCAACAATGACAACGCTGTTTCTGACATGACCGCTGAACAGGTAATGAACATCTATACCGGCCAAGTGACCGATTGGTCTGAATTGGCCCAATAATGAAGCTGTCTTGAGACAGGCAGCACAAAAATGGGGGGGCGATTTGTCCCCCATCGGCCATAGCAAACCAAATTGCTGGTCTTTTTTTCGTCCCTGGCGTCGTTATTTTGTCATACTGAGCCGGTCTTGTCATGCTGAGCTTGTCGAAGCATCTTCCAAGGGATGGAACCGCTTTGTCACCCTGAGCCTGTCGAAGGGTCTTCCGAAGCCTAATACTGGAGGGAAGATCCTTCGCTCAGGATGACAAAAAGGGCACTTGCTGCCACTCTATGGGTTTCAATGTTTCTCTAGCCTTTGCTCAAATTCACTGGCCAGCGGCCAGCGGGCCGTTTCCAGCGCATTCGCACATTCGCACAAAAAACCGTGCTTCATTCGCGCTTCAAACGCGCTAGTGGCATCGCACCCTACAATGTATCTGCCGCACAGAATATAGAAGGGAACAAGGCACTCGCTACCGCCCTATGGGTTTAAAATCCCCCGCTACCTTTGCCCAAATTCCGACTTGGGATGGAGAAATCTGCAGGATGTCTGCAAAGCTGGACGTAGTCCAGAGCGGTGCAGACAGACAAAGATTTGTCCAGAGCCACGGAGGGATAGGGCAAAGTGTAGCAAAAAAATCCAAAGGGTAGCAAATAAAAACACAATGAATCGTGAAAAAATGAAAAAACGAGGAAAAACCTATGGACACATCCAAGTATAAAATGCTTCGCATACGGGAACTGGCGATGCATGCGTTGTTTTTGGCAGCGGCTTGCGCTTCGGTGCTGGCCGTTGGCCTGATTTGCGTATTTTTATTTGCCAATGGGATTCCCGCCATGGGCAAGATTGGTCTGTTTGATTTCTTACTGGGAACCAAATGGAAGCCGGGCAATGATATTTACGGCATTTTGCCCATGATTTTGGGCAGCATTTATGTCACAGCCGGCGCTGTGGTGTTGGGCGTTCCCATTGGCATCTTGATGGCAATTTTTATGGCGCGGTTTTGTCCGCCCCGCTTGTATAAAATTCTAAAACCGGTGGTCGATTTGCTGGCCGGCATTCCGTCTATCGTATACGGCTTTTTTTGGCCTGATTGTGTTGGTTCCCTTTGTGCGCAGCATTTTGGCGGCACCGGCACCAGTATTTTGACAGCGGCTATTTTGTTGGGCATCATGATTTTGCCCAGCGTGATTAGTGTCAGTGAATCTTCTTTGCGAGCCGTACCGGAAAGCTACTATGAGGGCGGTCTGGCCTTAGGCGCCAGCCATGAGCGCAGTGTGTTTTTCGCAGTGGTGCCAGCGGCCAAATCGGGCATTCTGGCCGGCGTTATTCTGGGCATTGGCCGCGCTATCGGGGAAACCATGGCGGTGATGATGGTGGTGGGCAACCAGCCCCGTATCCCGAACAGCATGCTGGACGGCGTGCGCACGTTGACCACAAACATTGTCATGGAGATGGGCTATGCTGCCGATTTACACCGCGAAGCCTTGATTGCTACCGCAGTGGTGCTGTTTGTGTTCGTTCTGCTCATTAATCTGGCGTTTTCTTTGCTGAAACGGAGGGGACAGTAAATGGCAAAGCAAAATATCAAGACTGGGCAGAAGCCGGCCATCAACCGGCAAACCTGGCAGCAGCGTATGAAATCCTACCGGCGCACGCCTTTTTCTTTCATGCTGTTTGTGTTGGTTTGTATCTCCGCTGTGATTACAGTGGGGTGCTGGCTATGCTGATTGGCTATATTTTAGTAAAAGGCATTCCCAACCTGCATCCGTCGCTGTTTGCCTGGAATTACAACACCGAAAATGTTTCCATGATGCCCGCACTCATCAACACCATTCTGATGGTATTGCTGTCCCTGGTGATTGCAGCGCCCATTGGCATTTTTTCAGCCATCTATTTGGTGGAATACGCCAAGCGGGGCAATAAGCTGGTGGAACTGATTCGGCTAACCACCGAAACCTTTGCAGGGCATTCCTTCTATCGTGTACGGTCTGTTCGGCGCGCTGTTTTTTGTCAAGGCACTGGGCTGGAATTTGTCTCTTTTAGCAGGCGCATTCACGCTGGCCATTATGATTTTGCCGCTGATTATGCGTACTACCGAGGAAGCGCTGAAGGCGGTGCCGGATAGCTACCGGGAAGGCAGCTTTGGCTTAGGCGCTGGACGGGTGCGCACGGTGTTTCGCATTATTTTGCCCACCGCGGTGCCAGGTATCTTAGCCGGCATCATTTTAGCCATTGGCCGTATTGTGGGCGAATCGGCGGCGCTGATTTTTCTCTGCCGGTACCATGGCCGCTGTGCCCAACAGCGTGTTTGACTCGGCCCGTACCCTCTCGGTACACATGTATTGCTTATACTCGGAGGGCCTGTACACCAATCAGGCCGCAGCGACGGCGGTGGTGCTGTTATTGATTGTAATCGTCATCAACTGGGTTTCCAATCTGGTTGCCAAGAAAATTACGAAAGGATAATCGCGATGGAAGCGTTTCAAATTAACCACTTAGATTTATACTACGGCGATTTTCACGCCTTAAAGGACATCAATTTAACATTGAAACCGGCCAGATTACAGCTTTTTATCGGGCCTTCCGGCTGCGGGAAGTCTACGCTGCTCAAATCGCTGAACCGCATGAACGATTTGGTGGAGGGCTGCCGCATTACCGGCGATGTATTGCTGCATGGCGAGGATATTTACGGCGATATGGACATCAACCTGCTGCGCAAGCGGGTGGGCATGGTGTTCCAAAAGCCCAATCCCTTCCCCCATGAGCGTGTACGATAATATTGCTTTTGGTCCCCGTACCCACGGCATCCGCAGCAAGGTAAAGCTGGACGAAATTGTTGAGCGCTCCCTGCGCAACGCGGCCATTTGGGACGAATTAAAAGACCGCTTGAAAAAAGCGCGCTGGGCTTATCGGGCGGGCAGCAGCAGCGGCTGTGCATCGCCCGCGCCTTGGCGGTGGAGCCGGAAATTTTGCTGATGGATGAACCAACTTCGGCGCTGGATCCAATTTCCACCTCAAAATAGAAGACCTTGCGGTGGAGCTGAAGAAAGATTATACTATCATTATGGTGACCCACAATATGCAGCAGGCCGCCCGTATTTCCGACAAAACCGCCTTTTTCCTGCTGGGCGAAGTGATTGAGTATAATCAGACAGAAACCTTATTTTCGTTGCCCCAGGATAAACGGACAGAGGACTATATTACCGGGAGGTTTGGTTGATATGCGGAATAAATTTGATTTGCAGTTGAATTGCTCAATCGGGATTTAATCGAAATGGGAGCCTTGTGCGAACGGGCGCTCAGCGTGATTGCCAAGGTGCTGCAGAGCGGAGAATTGGCGCTGCTGGAAGAAAGCAATAAGCTGGAAGAAGAAATTGACCACATGGAAAGCGAAATTGAACAGCTATGTTTGCGGCTTTTGCTGCAGCAGCAGCCCGTTGCGCGGGATTTGCGGCTGATTTCCGCCGCTCTGAAAAATGATTACCGATATGGAGCGCATTGGCGACCAAACCCAAGACATTGCCGATATCTTGAAGGTGGGCAACATCGAGCCAACGGGAAGCGATACCCTGATTAAAATGGCACAGGCTACCATGAAAATGGTGACCGGCAGCGTAGATGCCTACGTGCAAAAAGATTTGGTATTGACAGAAGAAGTGTTCCAGTCCGACGATGAAGTGGACAGACTGTTCCTGGAGGAACGGGGAAGTATTGATTGCCGGTATTGCCGCCAATCCCCAAAGCGGCGCCGTGGCGCTGGATCAACTGATGATTGCCAAATATTTTGAACGCATTGGCGACCATGCGGTCAATATCGCCAATTGGGTCAGATTTTCTGTGACAGGAAAGCATGGGAGAGATGCATAAATGATTTATTGTGTAGAGGATGACGCCAGTATTCGTGAGCTGGTCATATACACGTTACAGGCGACAGGATATGAAGCGCAGGGCTTTGCCGATGGCAAGGCTTTTTCTGCTGCTTTGGCGGAGAACCTGCCGGAGCTGGTGCTTTTGGATATTATGCTGCCCGGCGAGGACGGACTGCAAATCTTGAAGCGGCTGCGGGCCGATGCTCGCACCGCCCAGTTGCCGGTGATGATGCTGACTGCCAAAGGCACCGAGTTTGACAAGGTCATTGGGCTGGATAGCGGCGCCGACGATTATATGACCAAGCCTTTCGGTATGATGGAGCTGGTGTCGCGGGTGAAGGCTCTGCTGCGCCGTACCAAACGGGAAAACGCCCATGTGTTAAGCTGCGGCGCGCTGACGTTAAACCGCGATATCCATCGGGTTTTGGCAGAAGGGCAGGAAGTGCTTCTAACCCACAAAGAATTTGAGCTGTTGGAATATTTGCTGGAAAACAGCAATATTGTGTTGACGCGGGATAAAATTTTAGATTGCATTTGGGGCTATTCGGCAGAGGTGGAAACCAGAACGCTGGACGTCCATATCCGCAGCCTGCGGCAAAAGCTGGGCTCTTGCGGCGAGCTGATTGAAACGGTGCGGGGCGTGGGCTATCGGATTGAGCAGGCAAATGAAAACGAGAATTTTCAAAAGCATGTGTCTGCTGGCCATTTTTGCCATCGTCTTAACTTCTTTGATTTTGGGCGCTTTTTCAGCGGTGAACTGTATGAAGCCATGAAGCAGCAACTGCGCAGTGAAGCGGTTTGTCTGGCCGAAGCCATTGACAGCGGCGGCATCGATTATTTGCAGCGGGTTAGCGCGGCCAATCCCTACACCAGAATTACACTGATATCGGCCAATGGCACCGTGCTATTTGACAATAACCTGCAGAATGAACAAACGGCTGAAAATCACAATGAACGGCCCGAAGTGGCAGCCGCCCGTAAATTCGGCAGCGGTGAGGCGGTGCGCGCTTCGGCCACTGTGGGCCAGCAGACCTTCTATTATGCTTTGCGGTTAGAGGATGGTCAGGTGCTGCGGGTATCGCACACCATGCACAGCCTGTGGCGCAATATTCTGAATACCCTTCCTTATGTGGCGTCCTTTGCGGTGCTGGTATTGCTGCTGGCTATGCTGCTGGTGCGCCGGCAGGTGCGGCGCATCGTGGTACCTATCAACACGCTGGACTTAGAGCATCCAGAGCAAAATGAAGTCTATGAAGAACTGACGCCTTTGCTGCGGCGCATTGCCCGGCAAAACACCCAAATCAGCAGCCAAATGCGGGAACTGGCCGAGCGGCAGCAGGAGTTTGCCACATTGACTGAAAATATGAACGAAGGATTGGTAATCGTCAACGCCCACGGCTATATTTTGTCTATCAACAAGCGGGCTTTGCAGATTTTTCATTTAAAAGAAGACGATTACCGGCAAAAGCACATTCTGGTGGTCAACCGCAATGTGGAGCTGCAGCAAATGACAGAGCGGGGCTTGCAAAGGGCAGGAAGAAGAAATGCTGTTAGAGCTGGATGGCCGTTGCTATCAGATTATGTCGAACCCGATTGTTCTTTCCGGCAAGGTGCAAGGGCTGGTGCTGCTGCTTTTGGATGTGACAGAAAAGCAGCAGCAGGAGCAGATGCGGCGGGAATTCACCGCCAACGTATCCCATGAATTGCGCACGCCGCTGACCGCCATCTCCGGTTATGCGGAAATTATGGCGCAAGGCTTGGTGCAGCCCGACGATATGAAGCCCTTTGCCGATAAAATTTATCGGGAAGCCAACCGCCTAATCTCGCTCATTGCCGATATTATTCAATTATCGCGGCTGGATGAAGGCGCGGCCCAATTTCAGCAGGAGCCGGTGGCTTTGCAGGAGCTGGTGACCGACGTGGCGCAGCGCTTGCAGCCGTTGGCTCAGCAAAACAGATAGCCCTGCGCTCCACAGTTCAGCCGGTAACGGTGATTGGTATCCGGCAGGTTTTGCAGGAGCTAATCTATAATCTTTGCGAAAACGCCATCAAATACAATAAACCGCAGGGCACAGTGCAGATCACGCTGGCGGCGGAAGCCAATCAGGCCGTGCTGACAGTGGCCGATACCGGCATTGGCATTCCGGCCGAGGAACAATCCCGCGTGTTTGAGCGCTTTTACCGAGTGGATAAAAAGCCACTCCCGCACCATTGGCGGCACCGGACTGGGCCTTTCCATTGTAAAGCACGGCGTACAACTGCACGGCGGCGAAATTCGTCTGGAAAGTCAAGTGGGACAGGGCACAACCATCACCGTGCAGCTGCCACTGTCGGCAGATTTGCCGAAAGGCTGAAAAACCGATTTTGAAGAACAGCCTTCGCCCAAATTTACTGGTCCGCTAGCCAGAAACGAAAAATCCTGCGCTTAGGACAGAGGCCGCACCTATGCTGGTTTTTTCGCCTCTGACGTCGTTGTTTTGGTATGCTGAGCCGGTCTTGTCACCCTGAGCTTGTCGAAGGGCCTTCCGAGGAATAAAACCGGACAGAAGATCCTTCGCTCCGCTCAGGATGACAAAGTAGGCCGCTCAGGATAACAATCAAGGCACTCTCTGCCCTTTTATGGGTTAAAAACTTCCCGCTACCTTTGCCCAAATTCCGACTTGGGATGGAAAAATCTGCAGGATGTCTGCAAAGCTGGACGTAGTCCATAGCGGTGCAGACAGACAAAGATTTGTCCAGAGCCACGGAGGGATGGGGCAAAGTGTAGTAAAAAAATCCAAAGAGCAGCAAAAAAATTCACAGAAAGAGGAATGCAGAAATGAATCAGACCCAACGCAGAAGATTTTTAATAGAGGCATTGTTGCAGGAGAATCCCCAATATGGTCAGTTGACCATCCCGCCCCAGGAGGAAGAACAAAAGAAGCTGTTGCGCAGCCTGTTCAATCTGCGGCCGCCGCAAGCGGCTGACGAAAGTTTTTTGCAGGTGCAGGACGCTTATTTGCAGGAGGAAAACCGACGGCGCGGTATCGTAACATTGGCGGAGCTTTCCCCATAGCGCCCCATACCTATTTGTGGCGCGGCGATATCACCACGCTGCAATGCGACGCCATTGTCAACGCCGCCAACAGCGGCATGACCGGCTGTTATCAGCCCTGCCATAACTGTATCGACAACTGCATCCACACCTACGCGGGCGTGCAGCTGCGCAATGCCTGCAACGAGCTGATGGAACAGCAGGGCCATGCCGAACCGACCGGACAGGCCAAAATCACGCCGGCCTACAACCTGCCCAGCCGGTTTGTGCTGCACACCGTCGGCCCCATTGTGCAAGGCCGTTTAACCGACGAGCATTGCCGTTTGCTGGCCTCCTGTTATCGGGCCTGTTTGGAGCTGGCGGAACAGAACCATGTGCAGAGCATAGCCTTCTGCTGCATTTCCACCGGCGTGTTTATGTTTCCCAATGAGAAAGCAGCGGAAATCGCCGTAGAAACGGTGCAGACTTATCGAGAAGCAATTGGCAGCCAAATAGACGTTATTTTTAACGTGTTCCAGGAATTTGACGAAGTGGTGTACCGGAGCCTGTTAGCGCCGCAGATATAAAAACAATCATACGGCTTGTTATGTATAAAGCTGCCGCCTGACAGAAAGGAGCAATCCTTCTTCCGCAGGCGGCAGTTTTTTGAAATTTTTTCAAAATGTGCATTATTTGCATAATGAGAAGTATAAACGGCAAAGTGAGAAGTATAATCGGCAAAAAATATGTCGATTATACTTCTCACTTTGTCGTTTATCGTTTTTTGCCTTTCAGGTCTGTTTCTGTTATACTTCAAGGGGAAAATTTTCCTTTCGCAAACAGCAGCTTTTATGAAATTTTTTAAATGTACATTTATTTGCATTTGATGAAGAAATAATGACAATTTGAGAAGAAATAACAGCATTTTGAGCAGAAAAAACAACACTTTCTGTCGTTTTTCCTACTTTGCAGATATTGGTCTATGTATGTTATAATTCAAGGGAAAATTTTCCTTTTACAGATGGCAGTTTTTATGAAATTTTTCAAAATGTGCATTTTTCGTAATTTGAGCGGTAGTATCCGCATTTTTATGTCGATAGTACCGCTTTGCAGATAGTTGCCCATGTATGCGATACTCAAGGGAAAATTTTCCATAAAAGAGAAACAGACAGTCATGATGATGTGTGGGCGTAGCGCCCCACACCGGCTGGAACGGCTTTCCGAAAAGAACCATTTCGCACAGGAGGAAAAGGAGGCGGCAATATGACGACACCATATTATCATGATCAAGAACAGCAATACACCTTTTACCAACTGCCCAAGCAGCTGTTAAAGGATGCGCAGTATCAAGATATTTCCCTAGATGCGCGGATCTTGTATTGTCTGCTTTTAGACCGTATGCAGTTATCGCAGAAAAACGGCTGGAAAGACGAAACAGGACAGACCTATATCATCTATACGCAGAATGAAATCATGAAGGACTTGAGCTGTTCCAGCAGGAGCGTAACCCGTATGCTGAAAGACCTGGAAGAAGCCGGCATGATTGCCCGCAAGCGGCAAACCATGTATCGGCCATGGTGGATTTATGTTCATCCGCTGCGGCAGAGCAGCCAAAAAAAACCTCCGGACACTTCAAACGACTAGTCCGGAGGAGACAAAAGGAAGTGTCCTGATGTGCCAAAGGGAAACAACAGAAACGCCAGAAGGAAACAACATGAGTAGCCAAGAGGAAATAACAAGCAGTTTCGAATGGCCAGTCATGATACGCCAAAAAGGAAACAATGTGAGTAGCCAAGAGGAAATAACAGGCGATTTCAAATGGCCAGTCATGATACGCCAAATGGAAACGACATGAGTAGCCAAAAGGAAATAGCATGCAATTTCCAAATGGCTAGTCATGATACGCCAAATGGAAACACAAATAAGAATAATATAAATAATACTGAGTATAGCAAGACTGAGGAGAGTGAGAACGACTTCAGCAAGAACAGAAAAGCAGAAGCAGAAGAAGCCCCCGCCCGCCAACAAGCTGACGAAGACGACAGCCGCGCCAAATTAAGCCCCTATCTGGAGCATCAGTACGAGATGGAAATGACCTACGCCCAAAAAGGCGCAGAAGCAGAAGCCGCAAAGCGAACAGCGCGACAAGACTGGTGGCCAGAGAACTTTTTGGAATTGAGCCTGGACCAGAGGGCGGAACTATGGCGGCAGCAGGCACGCAAACAACAGAAAGAATGACGAGGGCGGACACATCTTTTTCATTTTGACGGCGTTGTTTTTGAAAAAGCACTCCTCACGTACCTTGGAGTACGCGTCGTCGTATTTTTTCAAAAGCCGCCTTGTCAAAATAAAAAATCTAGTGTCCTTGGAGAGATATACAGTTCAGAAAATCCAAAGCCGCCTAGCCAGAAACGAAAAATCCTGCGCTCAAGATAACAACCGCTAAAAATTCACTGGCCTGCGGCCAGCGGGCCGTTTCCAAGGGCCTTCCGAGGGATAGAACGATACTGTCACCCTGAGCTTGTCGAAGGGTCTTCCGAGGGATAGAACCGGACAGAAGGTCCTTCGCTCCGCTCAGGATGACAAAGTAGGCCGCTCAGGATGACAATCAGGGCACTTGCTGCCCTTCTATGGGTTTAGACTCCCCGCTACCTTTGCCCAAATTCCGACTTGGGGCGGATAATTTTGCAGGCTGTCCTAGTCGTGGCAAACGCAGTTTGACAAAGACGGACAGGCAAAAAATTGTCCGAAGCCACGGAGGGATAGGGCAAAGTGTAAAAAAAATGGATAAGGCAAAGAGTAGCAAATAAAACCGCAAAGTGCAGCAAATAAAATCAAACGATAGAACCCTCTCATTACCAATATCGGTATTGTTGCCGTTCTTTGATAAGAAAGGCAATGGTAACAATGGCGGCGCTTAGTTCCGCCACGACAACAGCCAGCCAGATGCCGTCTATATCAAAAAAGATGGGCAGGACGAGAATGGCGGCGGTTTCAAACAGCAGGGTGCGCAGGAAGGAAATAATGGCAGAGATAACGCCATTGTTTAAAGCTGTAAAGAAGGCCGAGCCGAAGATGTTAAAGCCCATCACCAAAAAGGACAGGGAATACAGGCAAAAGCCGCGGCTGGTAAGCTGCAAGAGAGCGGCGTCGTAGCCTACAAAAATTTGGGAAAGGGGCGTGGCGCACAAAATGGCCAGCGCTGTCAATGCAATGCTGCTGACGCCCAGCAGCTTGATACTTTTCTGAAACAAATTTTGCAGCTCGTCGTGGTTGCCTGCGCCGTAATGAAAGCTCACGATTGGCGCGGCACCGATGGAATAGCCGGAGAACACGCCGATAAAAATAAAGTTGATGTACATAATCACGCCGTAAGCGGCCACGCCGTCTTCGCCAATCATGCGCAAAAGCTGGAAGTTGTACAGCATGCTGACCAAGGAGGTGGACAGGTTAGACACCATCTCGGAGGAGCCGTTGATGCAGGCGTTTCGCAGTGGACGAAGCTCCAGCTTGGTTGCCACTAGGCGCAGCGGAGTGCGGTTGGGGCAGATAAAATAGACCAACGGCACCAGACCGCCTACAGCTTGGCTGATACAGGTGGCCAACGCGGCGCCGGGTATGCCCCAACGGAACACGGCGATAAATAAAAAGTCCAGCACCATGTTGGTTACACCGGCTCCAACGGTTAACGCTAAGCCCAAATTGGGCCGTTCTGCAGTAATGAGAAAGTCCTGAAATACATACTGCAAAATGAACGGCGTAAGCGTTATGAGAAGAAGACGGGCATAAAGCACAGCATATTCTAGCATCTCTCCTTCGGCGCCCAGCAAAGCCGCTACAGGCCGGGTAACCAACTGTCCCAGTATGGTTAAGAGGATGCCGCCGATAATGGCGATAAATACGATCATGGAGAAGTAGCGGTTTGCTTTTTCTGTTTTACCCTCGCCCAGCGTTTTGGCTACAAGGGCGCTGCCGCCGGTGCCCAGCATGAAGCCCACAGCGCCTAAAATCATGATAAACGGAAAAATAAGATTGACTGCTGCGAAAGGCGTCTTGCCGACAAAGTTGGAAACAAAAATTCCGTCTACGATACTGTAAATGGAGGTAAAAATCATGGTTATGATAGTTGGCAGCGTGAAACGCAGGAGCTTGGCATAGGTGAAGTGTTCTGAGAGCTGAATGTTCATGTCGAAAACCTCCTTGTGTAGTATGATTCAGCACAAAAAGCCCGATTATGGATTGCATAACCGAGCGCACTCGACATCTTTTTCCGGCTTTGTGGCTGCGGCCACAAGCCCTCCGATGACCTAGAGAAGCTGTTGCAGCTTTTGCTGCAAGTTAAATAGATATTGCTTGCTGAGTTGGAGCAGTTGGCTTTGTTCTGCCGGCGTCATTTGGGTAAAAGCCTGATTTTCCAACTGAATGACAGGGATAATTTTTCTTGGGCCAGCGCCTGTCCCATCTCGGTAAGAAAAATGTGCATATCGCGGCCTTTGCCCGGACGAAGCACAATATAATTTTGCTGCTCCAGCTTGCGGATCGACGAATTGACCGTTTGCTTGCTGGTATAGGTGAGCTTGCAGATGTCCTTTTGCAGGCAGCCGTCGCCTAACACGCAAATGGAGTAAAGAATTTCAAAGGCGCTGTCTGAAAGCTGCAGTTTCCTTTGCCACCGCATGATATAAGTCGTCCATTTCTTTGTAAATTTGATTAAAGTCATAAAGCATAGGGTCTTGTTGAAGGTTCATGTTCCCACCGCCTACATATCCGATTTCGTACTCGATTATAGTACGATTTCAGACTTATGTCAAGGGGTTTTTATGTTTTATTTGCTATCCTTCGCCTATCCCTCCGTGGCTTCGGACATCGCCTTGTCTGTGCAGCTTTGCCGGACTCGCTGCGCTGTCCGTCACGCTTTGCACAGTCTGCGGCGCTATCCGAAGCCACGGAGGGATGGGGCAAAGTGTAGCAAAAAAAATCCAAAGTGTAGCAAATAAAAAATCCAATGGGCAGCAAAAAATAAAATAAAAAAAAACTGCCTGATTGTACAGGCAGTCCCTTATGCTTATTCTTCGTTATCTGGTTTTTGATGTAGCGCTTGTTGATGACCGACAGGCAAAAGTAGAACAGCACCATATACAGTAATAATGCGACGAGGAAAAGACGGTTCTCCTGCATATTGGGAAACAGGGTGCTGTAGAAAAAGCCTAATACGCCCAGCGAAACAATCAGCGTTCCCAGTTGACGGGAGTAGGTCATGGCGTAGCCGGGAATAGCGCATTGTTTGGCGCTTTTTATAGGGGACAAACAGACCGTAGGCGCCATAAGGAATGGCCAGCAAGGCTACATAATAGCCGATATAGGGCCGGAATTTGATGAAAATGACAACGGCCAGCACCACAGCGATAATCAGACCAATCCGCGTGAGTTTGGCTTTTTGGCTTCTTTCTCCTGCTGCTTTTGCTGCTGTAATTCTTTTTGCTGTTTCTTTTTTCTGGGTGGCGTTTCTTTCTTTGGACACGATGCAAAACTCCTTTTTCTGTTTTAGATAAGCTGGGCTAGCTGCCGAAGAACCAGCGCGGCGTCGGCATTGATGGAAACCGATTTATCGGCAATGGGGCGAGGAATTTCCGGATAGGCGATTTCTTCCTCGCTGTCGGGATAATCGGCGGTGATGCGGAAAAATATGACCTGCTGCCGCTCTCCGGTGATACGTTCAAAGGGAACCCGAATAACGCCGGGCGAGTTAAAGCCCACGCCGATTTCTATGATACAAAGCAAACCGTCTTCCGATTGGCGGAGCCATTGCTGATAAGCGGCTTTTTTCCTGCCCGTATTGGGGATAGTCCCGAAAGGCCAGCCGCAGCGGCGCACCGCAATGAGGGCAACAGGGCAGCAGCGTGTCGGGAATGGAAAAATCGGCAGGCTGCGTGTGGGCCAGCATTTGCTGCATCACAGGCCAAAAGGGCCACACTGCCGTTGTACAGCGTTGGCTGCAGCAGAGCAAATCATAGGTGCCCCTGATACTCAAACACGCGCTGCGCCGGAAAACCGTTGCGCAGGAATTGCCGGTCCACATTGGAGGTGAGAATGTAATAATTTTTGCCCTGTAAAATTGCTTTTAGCTGCTGATATAACGGCAGCGGCGGCATCTCCCAGCGCACACGGCTGATATGGCTGGCATAATAGGCCCATTGCTGGGCCGCTGTCCAACTGCGAAAGCTAATCATCTGATATTCGCTGCGTAATCCGCGGGCGGCCCAGTAGGGATAACGCTGACGAAAGACGGTTTCATCGGCATAGCTGAGTCCGGCGGCCGCCGATAAGCCGGCGCCTGCTCCCAGCAGAATATAGTCGGCTGTCTGGATGGCTTCTGCCAGACGCTGGATGCTTTCGGACAGGGCTGCTGATAGGGTCTGCAAGTTCCATTCCTCCTTTGGGCGGGAATATCCTTTCTTTTGTTCTATTTTAGCATAGAAGCCGCTGTTTGAACAGGCGTGTAATTTTGTTACTTTTTCTAAAAAAATGCTGCACACAGGGTTATCACAAAGGGTTGCTATTGTAATAACAGGATAAAAATTACAGTGATAGAGTCGAAAGGAGCGGATTTCCTTGCAGAAAGGCTTGGTACGAAAAAAAAACTGGTGGCGGCGGCTTGTGCTGCAGTGCTTGTGGCGGCAGCGGGCGGCCTGTTCTGGTGGCAAAACGGCAGCAAAACAGAAGCTGCGGTGACAATGCGGGAAGAAGTGGTAACACGGGGTGATATTGTTTCAGTTTGTCAGAGGAGGGCACCGCGTCGGTGACAACGCAGACCACCGGACTGGATTTGAGCGTGACGTTAGATGACGAAACACGGCTGGATTTGGACGTAAAGGTGGAAGATGTGCTGGTGCGGGCTGGCGAGCATGTATCGGCAGGCGACGCGCTGTTTATTCTGGACCAGACCTCGTTGAATAAGGCCATGAACACACTGAACAACGCTTATCAAGAAGCGCAGCTCAAGGCAGACGAGGCGGCGTTAAACCTGACGCTGGGTACCGCAGCGGCAGAACAAACCAGAACGGAAAGTCTGAGCGACGGCGCGGTGGCTTCCGGTGTGTACGAAAATACCATAACGGAGATGGAAACCAAGTTGGCGCAGTACGAAAAAAAATCTGCAGGAAACCCAAGAGGATTACGACAACTATGCAGAGCTGCTGGAATTGTACAATGTGCGCACAGCTACCAGAAACAACATGAAAAGTCTGGTAGATCATTACGAAGAAGCGCTGGAGGCTTTGCAGGATTTTTACGAAGATTACAACGACACCAACGCCGATTATAAAGCAGCCTACAACAACTATAAAAATCAACTGAGTTCTTTGACGGAGGCGTTGGAGAAAGCGGAGGCGGAAAAAGACGCCTATGCCGACAGTGAGGACGAGTCGGGCAAATATGGGGATGCCTATGACACTGCGGTAGATAATTTTAATAAAGCCATTGAGATTATCAACAAATATCAATCGGTGGTCGATGAATATGATACGCTGGAGGACCGCATTGCGGACGCCGAGGATTGCCTGCAGGAAGCGCAGGAAGCCTATAACGATTACAACGAAGATTATCAGGACTGGTACGGCAATACCACCTACAGCGAATTGCAGCGCAAGGTGAGCCAACTGCAGTTGGACATTGAAACAACCCAGTTGACCTATGACAACTACAAGCTATTGTATGAAAGCAACAAGGAAATGGCGGAAACCACCAAAAACAAAACGACGGTGTCGGCAGAAACAGCCGATTTGTCCTATCAGAGTACGGTGAACAAGCTGCAGCAGGAAGTGTTAAGCACCCAACTGACAGCCAGCAATCTCTATGATTATGTGCAGGAGCTGAATGGCTGCCTGCAGGACAATGTGATTGTATCGCCTTTGTGACGGGCTGATAACCAATATTGGTTTTGAAGCCGGCGATAAGATTGATTTAACGCAGGATGTGATTACCATTGCGCAGAATGACAGCATTTCCATTATGCTGTCCATTGACCAGGACGATATCACCAACGTATCGTTAGACCAGCAGGCTTTGGTGACCTTTGACACCTCCGAAGAAACCTTTGAGGGTAAAGTGGACGCCATCAGCGTATCGCCCATGATGGCCGGCGCGCCTACGGTCAACTATACTGTTACCGTGGTGGTAGAGGGCGAAGGACTGGAGGATATTTATGAAGGGATGAGCTGCACGATAGAGCTGGTATCGGAGCGGGTGGATGATGTGCTGATTGTTCCCAAACGGGCCATCACCACAGAAAGCGGAAAAAGCTATGTGCAGTTGAAGCAGGCAGACGGCACTTCTGTGCAGCAGGAGGTAACGCTGGGCTTCACCGACGGCACCAATTATGAAGTGCAAGCCGGTTTAGAGGAAGGCGATATTGTACTGATTGGCAGCAGTATCAATAACAATAACAGCAGCGGTACAACCAGCGGCAATCGGGAAAGCGACAGGCCGGAAGGCATGGACAATCCAGAGGCTCCGGCAGAGGGATTTTCCGGCGGCCGGCCGTCGGGCAATGAAGGAGGCATGACCAGTGGCGCTCCGGGAAATTTCTTAATCTGGTTTGGATTAATATTGGCGGCAATAAATCCAAAGTGCTGCTGACCTCGCTGGGCATCATCGTAGGCGCCGCCACCATCGTCATTGTGATTGCCATTGGGTTAGGCGGACAAAAGGACGTGCAGGAGCAATTCAAAAATCTCAATGCCGGCACCATCACCATCGCCGATAACAGCGGCGCTTCTTCTCCGGCGGTGTGGGAGGCATGGGTGGTATGATGGGCGGCGGAATGCCCGGCGGAGGCGGCAATCGCGGTGGAAACGCCGGCGGCGGCCGCGGCGGCACAGGCGGCGGTATGATGGGTGGCATGCCCGGCGGCATGGCGGGCGGTGTAGAGCAAATCAAAAAGACCACCTTCACAGAGGCCGATTTGGAAGAGCTGACCTATTTTATTCCCAACATTGAAAG
>VOFC01003774.1_pt1 | contig 33578 bp, 49 predicted proteins | sample 5384161 | NCBI WGS metagenome assembly VOFC01 (sample SAMN12384722, study PRJNA508395) | human gut metagenome | isolation source: healthy gut B | host: Homo sapiens
TTTTGAGGAACCATTCCCGAATGTTATATCTATACGGATAAAAAAACAGATTCACCTAAGCAATCAAAACTTTATAAATAATGCGTTAAAGTTCACCCAGCAAGGCTGTATCACCCTGGGATATGAACAAGTATCCCATCAGAAAATAAAATTTATGTGCGCGACACCGGAATGGGAATACCGGAAGAAAAGCAAAAGAGCGTATTTGAACGTTTTGTGAAGCTCAATACCTTTGTTCAGGTACAGGACTCGGACTTTCTATCTGCAAAAGCATTGTTTCCCAAATGGGAGGAGAAATTGGCGTGGATTCAACCGAAGGAGTAGGTTCTTGCTTCTGGTTTACACATCCGTACCATGCTGCTGACTAGACTGACTATATGTGTGAAAAGGGGTATTCAATGAATGATGGTTAATACTTATAATAACGAATAACTTCCAATAAGGAAAAAGAATTGTACCTTTGCATTTTATTATTATCATAGTTATGCAAAAAGTATATAGAAACACCCCGTCTGATTCTCCGCGACTGGAAAGAAGAAGACATTCCGTTTTTTGCCCGTATGAATGCCGATCCGAATGTGATGGAGTTTTTTCTTAATTCATTGTCATCGGAAGAATCATTTGCCTTTTATCAACGTATTCAAAATGAGTTCCAAACCTGTGGCTTCCGGTTTGTATGCCGTAGAACGAAAAAGAAGATCATGCTTTTATGGGCTATACCGGACTACATCAGATTACATTTGATGTTGACTTTGCTCTGGGCATAGAAATAGGCTGGCGGTTAGCACACACGAATATTGGGGACAGGGTTATGCTCCTGAAGCTGCAACAGCTTGTTTGGAATATACACGCAATAAAACGGATATAAAAGAACTCTTTTCTTTTACTTCCCTTCTCAACCAACGGTCAGAACGTGTAATGCAGAAAATAGGAATGGAACGAATTAGAGAATTCGATCATCCGCTTGTCCCTGGTGAGCATCCGTTGTGTAGGCATGTGTTGTATCACATCAAATTTTAAAATGCTATTGACTTTCCTCTTTTAATTTCGTATATTTGCAATAACCAATTAGCAGACAACAGATATGATATATACAAAAAATAAAGACATAAAGAGAATTTACAGAAACATAAATATGTGTCTGAAAGAATAGAAATGGGGTGGAATCTACATAGATTTCACCCCATTTTGTTTAATATATTCGTGCCTACTTAGTGAATTATCCCGAATATCGTTTATTATAAATGTAAGACCCGTTTATAATAAACTGTTTCATTATTTATTAAAAATGCAAATTGAGTTTATTAGCATCCTGTATAATAAAAAAGGAAAACAGTTTAAGAGTAAGAATAGTACGAACACAATATTTACAAATATATCTATACATTTGAGATAATAAATGAGCTTTACACTAATATTCTTTTCTTCTTATTACTTATAACAACCCAAACTATAACCATCATTGTATTACTCCATATTATCCGTTTTAGGTCTTAAAAGTAGATTTGTAGTCCTAATGCAAGTGCAACGACAATACTAAGCATAGCAAATCCTTCGCCCAGACTTCCACCGTCCGTCCATTTTCCCAATAATTGAGTTACTGCAGCTCCTGCAAAAACTCCTGTCATGTTCATAATACCATATGCCGCCCCTCTATATTTAGCAGAAACGAACTGGCATAAAATAGGCATATTATTGGCATCGAAAATACCAAAGCCGATGCCGAATAACAATCCTGCACCTATTACGCTAATGAAACCGTGTCCGAAACCTAGCAATAACAGTGCGGGATGGTCATCCCCAGTCCGATTGCCCCTGTGTAGACACGTCCGCGGATATTCTTCAGCACCCATCTATCCGACAAGAATCCTCCCAATATTACTCCGACAAATGAAGATAGAGCAATGGTAATCGTAGATATTGGTCCTGCCTGTGACATCGGAATATCCAGATTCTCCGCAAATAGCGTTGGCAACCAGTTCTTTGTAGCCCACCCCGGTAAACTTGGAGCCGCAAAATAAAATAATATCACCCAAAAAGAAATATTTGAAAATAACAGTAACAGCCCTTTTCCAATTGAATTCCCCTTGCTTAATGCCATTAGCAACAACCTTTTCTATTTTCATTCGGACAGGATTCTCATGCAGGAAAAAGATAAGAACCACAGAATAAGCAATACCTACAATGCCAAACCAGTGAAAAGTGCTCTGCCAGGAAAAATGCAGCGGCTGCAGTAGCTCCAAACCCACCGATTGCCTGACCGACATACAGTCCGGTCATGTGAACTCCAATTGCCAATGAGCGTGATTTGTCCCGATGCCAATCCGCTATCAAGGACAGAGCGGAAGGAATATACAATGCTTCACTAATCCCCATCACTGCACGCAAACCATATAATTGCTCAAACGTCGGCATATCCCATCAGGAATGTTACAGCCGACCAAAACAAACAAGCTTCCGACGATTAACCATTTACGACTAAGCCTGTCTGCAATAATTCCGGCAACGGGCTCATAAAGCCGTAAATCCAAAGAAAGACTGCCATTAATGCACCGGAAAGCTTCTGCCTTCGTCAGCTCTACAATATCTATTTTCATTGCTTCCTGCATTGTAGAAAGCATTTGTCTATCCATGTAGTTGAGCAACGCTACTACCCAAAGCAACGCAACCACTACCCATGGATAAATATTTTTATTTTTCATGGTAGTTGTATTTAAAAGATTTTTGAGACTGTTTACTTAGACTTTTACTTTAGCTATCAGTTTGCGTATCCAGCCTTTACCGATAGCCGGAGCATGGGGGTCCTCCGGATATACAATGACGAATTGTCCGGGCAAGAGATTGATGAAAGTAGTAGGAACGTCACCATATAGGGCACAATCACTCTTTTTATCATGCTTGCCTTTCCAACTTTTAATTCTTCCAAGGCTTTCCAGCCAATGGTTTCATTTGCCTTAAGCAATATATGCACATCAATATAATCGTGATGTAGTTCTAATAAACGCAAATTTTCCTTCAGGAATACATTCGGGATAGATATTATTGACAATCAGATTATCACCATCCAGTCTGATAGTTCCCAGTTCCTCGTGCAACAGATCGTGCGACTTCACATAATCGAAAAGCTGTTTGAACAACGGTGAAGTTTCTCCACCCGTTGGCTATTTTGTAAATTGGATACAATCATCTTATTTCTTTTTTTATTTCAGACATTATTTCCTCACAAAGCATATATCCTTTTGTCATCATGCGAGGGATATGAAAAGGTCCTTTAAATAAATTTCCTTTTGCCGGCTGGGCTACTGTTCCATCCCGATGGAGATAGCCATACCACTCTCCGTATTCTTTGTCCGGGAAATAGTGTATATGTCCACTCGCTGATTTGTTGATGCATCTTCAGGTATTTCTCTTATTTCGTCATCAGATAGGAATACAGGGTAGCGATAATTGCTTCTGTTTGCGGATCACTAGAATTTTCATGGCATAGTCTTGCGAAGGAAGATTCCTGCAATCTTTGAAAATTGATAATACCGCCGAATTCTTTATCCCAGCCCCACTCCCATGACCAGTCCAGAATCTTCAGCCCCAGTTCTTTTTTATGTTTTGATCCCTTCCCCGGAGCTTGATTCTTCCAGCAAAAACCAAGCTGTTTCGATACAATGCCCCGGATTGATGGTACGCCCCATATTGGAGTCTATAAATTCTCGTTCGGTCCTACGGTTTCCAATAATGCCTTTGAACTCCGGATGTAGGAAATCTTTTTCCAGACAGCTAATGGACTCGTCAATCTGCCGTGTCAGACATTCGTCTTGAATAGCTTCCCTGATTCGGGAAGCTACGTTTATCAATATCATTGTGATGGAATGTCCTTTCATGGGGAGCGTATCTGTATATTTGGGGAGCAAGCAGTCCGGGAGTTTGCAGGAAATATTGCATACGTTTGAACAGTTCGAGTGCCTTCACCGCATACGTCTTATCCCCCATTGACGCTATCGAATATTCGACATCGCTATAGCTGCAAATGACTCGGAGAAAATATAACGGCGCTTACGTAAAAGGGCGACCGTCTGCTGTCATCTCAAAGTACATACGCCCGTCCGAATCAAAGCAATACTTCTCTATAAAGTCTAGTGTGCTTTTTGCGGCTTGCAACCATGCCGGATTCTTTTCTATATGATTATAGGCATAGGAACAAGTAAATGCAAAACGCCCCTGAAACCAAACGGATTTTTGTACTATCCATTAATGCACCGTCGCGATCTACACAAGTATATATACCACCATTCACTCTATCCAGTCCATACTTTATCCAAAAGGGCATGATATTATTCTGCATATCATCCTTATAGGTATTAGCCATTGTTGTATATAGTCAGTAATATTCTTCATACGTCCTCCTGTTAGAATTTATTGCAACGTTCAAAGAAACGGATTTCTTCCAGTTCCGCTTTCATTTTGTTTTCTTCGTCAGCGGTCATGTTTTTGGAAAGGAAATTAGGAATGCGACCGTCTACGGCTTCCAAGAATGCTACCATTGAGAGGTATGCTCCGTTGAAAGCTGGGATATGATAAAAATAGAAAGGAAGTGCAGGAGCGCCGCATGCTATTTCTTCGCAGTATTTCACCAATTCCTCAATGCGTCCTACTTGGGGAAAGGAGGTGCCATTGCTCCGATACCCCATGCTCCGATTTTCTGAGCGTGTTCTGCTAGACGTTTGCTTGATTTTACACAAGTGCTTCCTACATGGACAATGACTTTGAATCCTTCGGGTGCTACTTCCATCCAGCGTTCAGCCAGTTTCATGCGTTCGTCTTCTGTCAGCATATAGCCTTCTCCGGAAGAACCATTGATAAATACGCCTTGAAGTCCGTTTCTAACCTTCATTGATATGCAGTCTTTCTTTGTAAATCCTTCCATTGGCTGACCGTTATCATCCAACACTTCTACCGCTAAAGTTCCCTTCACATCTGCATTTTACAAACAAATAGTTTCCATTTGCCGGAATCTGAGTTTTTATTTCCATATATCCTTCTTTTCTTCCTGCCGCATCGAAACAAAACCATCACGACGAAGCATCGCAAGTCCTGTGGCAAAATTGGAATCATGTTTCGGCTTGCTGTTATAGCGTCCACTGACATAAAAATAAAGAGAGTCTCCGACTATCAGAGGGCTACCCGCAGTAGACTGTACATTGCCTGCATTCCATGCATGAAAGTCCTCACTGACAGGAAGAAATGGTTTCTTGTTTTCCCGGTTCCAATGAAAACCGTCTTTGCTCCAACCTATCAGGACTTCATTCCTTTTTTGAATGTTCAGACTGTCACAAACATTGTTCTCCGGTCCCTGCCAAACGGTGAAGTAGCCTAATATACAGCCCTCATACGGCATTGCTTCATGATTGTATATCTGTGGACGCAGTTCGGGAAATTGAGGATGACGCGGGTCATCGGCATCGGCATTAAACCAATAACGGATAAACTTATCACTCTTGTTGTCATATATCCTATGTGCCAGGCTAACCAGCATTTCCGGATCTTCATGTTCCAAATAATTGCGTGAACGCCTATACACTCCATTTATGGTTTTCAATGACAGGACATATTTCTTGCGAAACGGGTCGTAATAAGCCGCACAACGGTCGTACAATTCTCCCGAAAAAGAGCTTTCGGCTCACTCCAATGGATTCCGTCAGAAGAATATTTGAGTTTCATGCTGACTGTGAAGCGATTATTAAATTCTACAACAAACATTTTATAACGCTTCGTCCGGTCTTTCTCAAATTTATCAAGCAACACGGAAACGCAATCATGCTCTAATGTATCTACGATATTGGTTCCCGGAACAACGTCCAGCTCCGGTTTTATCCAGACTTTCCCGTCGGACGACTCTGCATAGCAAGTGACGAGTCCTAATAACTTTCCGCCACCGGCAGAATACCACATCTTGAATTTATGTTCTTCTTCATCATACCATACGCCACCGCTGAATGGAGCGGCATAAGGGTCGCCATTTATATTCAATTCCCATTTTTTATCAGCTTTCAAAACAGGATTGCCAGAATAATAGATGGGCGAATGATGTATTCGTTGCAGATTTGTTTTCTCAATGAATGTTGTATCCACAAAAGGATACGTCCTGTTTGCCCGCATACCGAAACATTGCACATTAATAATAAGAAAACTGCCAATAAAGAATATTTCTTCATAATCGTCGACATTTTAAACTACTTACTTTTGCAAACCTGTCCGTTGCGGATTCTGGCCTTTCATCGGCCATCCAGAGTTCGCATAGGAAGTAGCTCCAGATGAGATACATACCATATCAGATGCACCTGCAACAGCTTCAATGCCGACATATAAATATCCTCTTGAATCCATTACCGGACTGGAAGTACATTTAACGCCTAACTCTGCGGATGCAAGTAAACTACCGTCTTGTTTCACTATATAATAGACGGCTTTGTTCGAGATGATATGGATATATCCTCTGTTATCGATGATTGGTACGCAGTTGTTAACGTCCTCCGTTGTAGCATAATGCCATTTTAAAGAACCGTCCGAATTCAAAGCGAAAACACCTGCCGAAGCTTCACCGGCAACAGCATTTCCACCGTTGGCATAAAGCGTTCCATCCGTACCAATCACAACACCACCGTTGACAATGGCTCCCGGAGTCTTGTACACCCATTTTTCCGTTCCGTCAGGATTCAGAGCTATGATAGCGCCACCTGATGTCAGTTCGGCTATGGTATAAATGGTTCCATCCGCTCCCTATCGTATAAAATTTCCTTTCAATGCTGTACCACCCAAATCTTTCTGATAGACAAACTTTTGAGTACCGGTAGCAAAATCATAACCGAAATATCCCCGTATTCTTGGAAGAGCCGAAATAGACAGTTCCGTCTTTGGACAGAGACATACCGGACAACACTTCTACATCTAAAAGCTATTTCTTTGACTATATCACCGGCAGGACTTAATACGATTATTTTCTTTCCTCTATGTCCGAAGTAAATATTACCGGATGCATCAATAGCCGGAGTGACAGCATACAAATTAGAATCGGCAGCTTTGTATGCCCATTTTCTGCTACCATTACTTCCTACAGCAAATAAAAACAAAGCACGGGGGTGTTCAGCAGTAGCTGGCTTCAAATCACGAACCACAATATACACATCTCCATTCGGTCCTACTGCCGGACTTGCATATACCATACTTGCCCCTCCGCCCGGATTCAGTTCATTCATATTGGCAGTTACGTCAAATGCCCATTTCTGTGTTCCGTTTTTCTGTATCATAAGCATAAAGTTTCACGTCAAATGCTCCTGTGGAAGTCTGGTCGGTAATCATATAAACCGTTTTACCGTCAGCCGACAATGCGGGTGAGACTGTACTTTCAATAGGTCCGCCCATTTCTTTCTGCCACATTACATTGATTGCTTTAGCCGGGTCTAAGATGGTAAGGTCCTTCTTAGCTGTGGCGCTCAAGCCGTTATCATCAGTCACCGTCAGTTTAATGGTAAATGTACCGTCCGACGGATAAACGAAAGTTGGATTCTGTTCCGTCGAGACGGATTTTTTTGCATCGCCAAACTCCCATAACCATGCTACTATCCGGCTTCCTTCATCGGGTATGGAAGCATCTTTAAAAACAGCAGTCTGTCCCAGTTCATACATATTCTCACCAATGGTGAAGTCTGCCTTTGCCCGCAGTGTGATAATATACTTTATCCTCTTCAAGAAGAAAATGCAAAATACAAATCAATGATAATAAATAAAGCTAATCTGTTCATAGTATTCATTTTTTTAATTGGTTTTATCTATTCCGGAAATATTCAACCCGGGACCTCCGCCAGCGGTGTATCCCCATACTCTCTCCATTCGCAGAAGGAGAAATCCAAAAAGCAAATATTTCACCGTTATCAATATAGAATTTCACTTTCAGTTGTTTGTTCTTCAAAAGAGGCTAATGAAGCGTTGCCTGTCCATTCTATCTTCGCTTTTACATTATCTCCTTTAAAGGCTTTGCACTCATCTTTTGAGAATCCTTCGATTACTTTATTATTGGGATCTAAAAAGTTCCACTTTCATTTCTCCCGTGACATTGGCATTGACAAAGAAGTACGAACCGTCAAATTTCAGTAAGGAAGTTTGCAACTCTCCTGTTCCTTTCATAGATGCAAATCCATCGCGACGAAGCATGGCAAGCCCGGTAGTGGTAATCTCTTGAGTGCCTCTCAAACGACGACCGCTCAGATAGAAATAGAGTTTGTCACCTACTATTAACGGTGCTCCGGCTACGGATTGCAGGTTACCTTGATTCCATGCGTCCGAGGTGGTCGTATTTACGGCATGGAAAGGATTCATATCCTCACGGAACCAACTGTAACCGTCACGGCTATATCCTACCATAACTTGATTTCTCTTGATTACGTTGTCCGAAGCACAAACATCATTTTTCCGGCCCTTGCCAAACGGAGAAGAATCCCAGCATAATGCTTTCATAAGGCGTGGCATCCTGATTATATATCGCAGGCGCTATATTTCGGATAGTCTGTATGGTGTTGCTCATTAGCCCACGGACCAAACCAGAATGCACTCAATAATGCTTCCGCTTTCTTTGTTCCGGCTTCCGGATCGGTGTTTTCATTATAATCCCTCGCACGTACCAGCTTATTCGCATCCACCCGAACATTATGCCGCATACTATATACCCAAACGTTTCTGAAAGGATTTTTATATACTGTTGAACGGTCGGCAATCGGTTCCGATTGAACTGCGGCACGCCAGACTTTGCCGTCCGGGGAAGTCTTGTAATGGTATCTCCATTTCCCGGATTCACGGGCAACTAAAAACATCTTGTATCTTTTCGAAGCATTACTTTCCTGTTTATCCAGCCAAATAACAGACGCGTCACGTTCTGAGTTATAGTCAACGATATTTGTTCCGGCTACAACGGAAAGAGTGGGTTTTGTCCAGTGAATACCGTCCGTTGATTCCGCATAACAAGTCACTCCTGCTCCGCTAGTTGCATAGGAGCCACCACCTGCCATGTACCACATTTTTGTATTTTCCTTCCTTTTCGTCATACCATACCCGTCGCTGAAAGGAGCGGCGAATGCCGCACCTTTTTGTTCCAGTTTTCTCCCAATCCTGTTCTGGTGTCAGTATCGGATTGCCTGAATAATATTCAGGATAATAGAACGTACGTTTCAGATTAGTGGATTCTATCAGGAAATTGTCTACAAATAACTGGCGTCCCTACCGAGATATTAATAACAGAAGGTTTATCCGACAGATAAAAAGGTGACATTCCTTTTTCCAGTTCAGACGAAGATGAACGTACCGGCGGCCACTGTTCGGGCAGACGAATACCATTGTACAATAGCCGTGAATCTACCGGCTCTTCGCAAGGGGAGCCACTACCGGGGATTATTATTCCATCCGAGTATCATCACTGCCACCGCAAGCTATCAGCATACAAGGCAGGAAAAATAGTAATGTATAAAATAAACGTTTCATAGTCATTTATCTTTTTATTTGTTTGCAGGAACATCTATGCCACAGGTTGACAGTCCCGGTCCGCCGCCGCTTGTATATCCACGGCTTTCGCCCGTTTGCCACGGAGAAATCCAAAATGCATATATATCAGCGTTATCCAGGTAGAACTTCAAACGGACAGCCTTCCCGATAAGTGATGCTATATTCTGGTGTTTCTTCCATGTAACCAACAATTTTGTTTTATCTGTTTTCTTCATCGGTACACAGTCTTTCCGTGTGAATCCTTCTAATGGCTTTCCATTTTCATCCAGAATTTCTACAGCCAAGCTACCTTTTACATCTGCATTGATAAAAGATGTTTGCCGTCAAAACGAACCTTCTCTGTCAGCAGATAGCCGTCCTTATCTCCATGCATGGAGACAAAACCATCTCTGCGCAAAGTAGCCAGTCCGGTAGATGTATAGCTATCCCACATAATCTTGTTCCTTTGGCGTCCGCTAGAATAGAAATAAAGTGAATCTCCTACTATCAAAGGCACTCCATTGATAGACTGCATATTTCCCCAGTTCCATGCTCCCTTCCGTCTCATTCACTGCCATGAAAGGCTTGAAAGAAGGACGATAGAAATGGAAGCCGTCACGGCTATACCCTAGAAAGATTTCATTCTTTTTCTGAATACCTAGTTTGGCACAAACTCCATTTTCCGGTCCCTGCCATACACTGTACAATCCTAACATAATGCTTTCATAAGCAATGGCATCAAAATTGTAAATACCGGTTCTACTTCCGGAAACTCCGGATGACGCGGCTCTTTATCGCTCGGAGGTAAACCAGTAGACCATATTCTTATCAGGTACTCCTTTTCGGATACGATGTGCGAAACTTACTGCCATTTCCGGGTCTTTATTTTCCGAATAACTGCGTGAGCGGGAAGAAACTGTTGTCCCGTAACGCATACTCAATGCCCCACATCACGGAACGGATTGTAGAATGCGGATGAACGGTCGTATAAATCACCGGACTGGGCGACTCCCTCTCCCAATGAATCCCGTCCGATGAGTATTTCAAAATAAATTGCCATCTGCGGTCGGTGGGGCGGCGTTCGACATTGAACATCTTGTACCGTTTGGACGGGTCTTTCTCCTGTTTGTCTAGCCAAATAGTAGCTGCGTCACGATTGCAGGTATCTACAATATTGGTTTGGTTCCAAATATCCAGTACAGGTTTTGTCCAGTACTTGCCGTCTTCCGATTCGGCATATCCGGTATAAAAGGTCTGATTGTCTCCTTTGTGAAGAACACCTGCACCTGCCAAGTACCACATTTTGAACTTCCCGTCTTTTTCGTCATACCAGATCCCATCACTGAAGGGTGCAGCGTAGAGTCCGCCTTCGGTTGTCTTTTCCCATTCCTTATCAGGTCCGAGTACCGGATTCCTTTCGTAGAACCGGGGAGTATGAATCACTCTATTCAAATTAGTTTCTGCAATCAGAAAAGAATCAACAAATAGTTGCCGTCCTACATTTACAGGAATTACTCCCGGCTTTTGTTCAAGATAGGGTATCGGCATATCTTGTGCTTTTTTGTGGTTCCGCATAGCGGGGTGGCCATTGTTCAGGCAGGTGTATGCCATTGTAAAAAGTACTTCTGTTTGGGCAATAGCGAGCCCCGGTACTACCAAACTGAACAGTAGTACCGCAATATTTTTCAAATTTATCATGCTAATTCTTTCTTAGTTAATATCCCGGATTATTTTCTGTGATATAAGGGTTAGAATTCACTTCATTGATAGGAATCGGCAACCATTCGTGCTTATTGGTGACGAATCCTTTAAAGTCATCTGCCGATATGAACTTCTTGAAGTTAGGATCGGATTCCTGTAACTCTGTAAAACGGCTGGCTAGCTTGCCCCAACGGAGCAAATCATAGAAACGATGCCCTTCCAAAGCAAATTCCAGGATTCTTTCATTCTGAATATCAGTCATGGTTACCGAAGGGAGTTCGCTCATGTTGACACGTCCGCGTACTTTATTTACCGCCTGCAAGGGAGTCATGTTTGATGCTTGCGTGCCACCGCTAACGATAGCTTCCGCATACATCATCAACACATCGGCATAGCGGATATAGCGCCAATTCACTCCATGGGCACGGGGCTGATTATATACATACTCCTTAACGCCCTACCTACACCGACCAGTTTAGGAGTCCGTCTGCTTGGAATTTGTGTAGGCATGGAACAATCAATCCCTTTTCTTATACCTGCTTTGAATGAATGTGCCAAAGGATTGGACACGGTAGCAAATCCTTCTTTTCCATTCTTTGCAGGATAAAGTTCTTCCCATTTATAACCGCCGGGACCTTCCAGACGTACAGGATTGCCGCCTGCATCATTTCTCAAATGAATGCTCGCATCCAAATCATTGAATATCATTGTGGAGAACATCCGGATATCCGTATAACCGTCCTTGTCTACCGAATTCACAAATGCGTTATAAAGCCAGTTATGTACTACGCCTTCATAACCTACTCCCGCCCCCGGTAACATCAGTCCACGTGAATCGAACGCCAAACCGGAAGTGGCAAGCCCCGGATTGAATCCTGCATTATCGACATCGCCTAAGAATTGAAACTCAAGGATTGATTCTTCATTATTTTTCATGAGCGACATCAAAAATTATCAGCATAATTTTTAGTCAGGTCATAAGTTCCGTACTTTCCGTCTATAACATCACCAAATTTTTGGCAGCTTCACTGTAAAAATGTAGTCTTGTCTTCACCATAATATTGTTCGATTCCACTACGGTAGAGGTAAGCTTTTCCCTAATAAGGCGGCTGCGGAAGCTTTTTTGTCACACGACCGGCATTCTTGCTGTCCCAATATCCCTTCACGGGCAACAGTTCTTTCGCATGTGCCAGGTCTTCTTTGAATAAAATTCCATACGGCAGCAGGTTTTTCCAAAGGACGGACATAGTCATCGCCATTGCGTGGCATCTGTCTGATGGGAGATATTCCGGAAATTAATCAATAGGTAATAATGCGCAAATGCTCCAGAAATAAGCTTCCCCATGTATGTTCCGGCAGTTCCTCATTACCGCTGAAATCAACAGACAGGGGCGGTTTCAATAATGTAGGATGCTTGAGAAGCAGTGGTGTACATCAATGTATAAGGTTGCTCGATAGTGTAATAACTGGCATTTAAGTCGGCACCAAACATGCCCGGTTTGCCATAATCCGAATGGACGATGCCTCGTCGGAGCGGGATTATCGTTGTTTAGAGCCGGAAGCCTCCTAGGCAGCGTTGTGTAGACATATATCCGTACATGGTCATCACTGCGTCATTAACAGCGGACGGACTGGTGAAATAAGCTCCCCATACTCGGCTGGTTCGGATTAATTGCCAGGTCATCAAAGATACCGTTGCATCCATGTAATATCAAGCCGCCCGCCAAGATAAATGCGGCATATACTTTCTTATAGTTTTCATATTAATCATATTTTTAGTTATCAGAATGAAGCGTTAAAACCAAAGTGAATGTCCGGGCATTAGGATATGAACTGATGTCAATGCCACGTGAGAACAATACATTTGAACTAACTTCCGGGTCATAACCGGGTATTGGGTCAACGTAAACAGATTTTGTACGCCTGCATAAACACGCAGTTTATTGAACCGGATTGCTTCCAACCACTTTTTAGGCAGTGAATAGCTAACTGAAGGTTTTTCAGACGTAAATAGGAACCGTCTTCAATATAAATTCACTCGGCAAGGAGTTTCCGCCACTAGTGTTTTTGGGTTTTCATAAAAAGGGATTCCTGTATTCCTATTTGTTTTCGTCCATCCATTCATAGCCTCTTTGACTACATTATTGGAATAATCAAAATAATAGGTGTACTTTTTTCTGATTGAATATATCATTTCCCTGCACTCCCTGAAAGAAGACAGTCAAATCAAAGTCTTTGTATTCCATGTTGATGTTCAAAACCGTATGTGAAGTCAGGGATAGGGGCTACCCAGAATAACTTTATCATTTGCATTGACTACTCCATTCTTGTCCGTATCCGCAAATATGAAATTTCCTTCCGCATCAAAACCGTCAATCTTATAGCCATAGAATGAACCGATAGCTTCTCCTGGCATGGTAATGGAAGCTGCATCATTAAAATAGCTGGACATTGCTCCGGAAGTAATCGGCTGCACGTTTTCTCCCAATGATAATACTTTTATTCTTCAACGTTGCGATATTGAATGTTGCATCTATATGGAAGTCTTTCGTCAATTGTTTCCTGTAATTCATCATAAACTCCCATCCTGTATTGGTTTTTTACGGAAGCTGTATTAACGTAGGGTTTTTCACGTGAACTGTTGATTTCAAAGATTTGCCCGGAAGACAGGTTCAAGTCTATCTGTGCCAACAAATCTACGTTCTTTTTTCACGAAATAGTCTAATGACAAGGTCAAGTCGTTGTTGAAGAAGCCCAGTTCGATACCAATATCTGTGGTTTTGGCAGTTTCCCATTTCAAGTCTTTCGATTTCAGATAGGCTGCGCGTCCTGTCACATAACGTTCACCGCCTACTGTAAGGAATAGGTCCATAAGCTATCGCGTCAAAATTATAAGGATTGAGGAAGTTGGCACCCAACTCACCGTAGCTAGCTCTGATCTTCAATTTGCTCATTACAGGATTTTGGAACCATTTTTCCTGGTGCACATTCCATCCGGCAGAGACAGAGGGGAAGTAACCTACTCTATTGTCTTTATGGAATTTGGAAGATTCATCCCGGCGGATACTCAAGGATAGCAGATATTTATTATCATAATCGTAGTTCACACGGGCGAAGAAAGAGAGCAATGCTGCATTACTGTCGCCTGCCGAAATCTTACCATCTTCATTTTGGAATCCGGTAATATCCGTTCCTCCCAAATCGTTAATGGTAGAGTTGGTCATGTAACGATAGTATTCTCTCATCCAGCTTGTTCCTAATAAAGCGTCTATTGAGTGACGGTTGAATGTTTTGTTGTAAGTCAGCAAGTTATCAATCGTATAAGTGAACTCTTCACCTCTTGTTTCCGATACACTGTTACGTGTGTTGCCATAATCTTTATCGGGAGTTCCATCCGAGTTCCACTTTGTATAGTACTCGGGGGTATGGGTGTAATTATGCTTATTGCTATAATTTCCACTTAACGATAATTTGTATTTTAAGCCTCCCCAAATATCCAGTTGGGCATTTAAAGAGCCGATTAAATCCGTCACTTTATTAAACTGGTCTGTATAATGTAACGGGGCTATCTTATTCTGCGCCTTGCCATCTTCGGGGTTGATGTAATAATCAGGGCCACCAGAGGTAAACCGTCCTTGTTCATCATAAATAGGTAACGTTGGTAAAGCTGTGTTGAAAGCTGTTGTAGGAGTTTTTATCCTTATGCGTCAGTCCGAGAGTTTCGGAAAATGAGAAACGTCCTTTTTATAAGAGGTATTCAGGCGGAAGTTATAACGTTTATAATCCGAATAAATCGTCATACCGGTTTTGGTCAAGATAACCAAGGCTTGTGCTGAAAGTAGAGTTGTCCCCACCCCTGCGATACTGGCATTCAGATTCCATACTGGAGCAAACTGTATCCATTCTTTTGACCAGTCGGTATTCAGGTTCGGATTGGTGGGATTGTCATTCTCCGGTGCATGAGGCAAGCCACTGTTATCTGCCACCATATTGGCAAACTCTCTCCATTCCGATGCATTGAGGAACTCCGGAATATTAGTCGTTTTCTGGAAAGCGAACGAACCGTCTATCTGAATGACGGGCTTACCGGACTTTCCTTTCTTGGTAGTAATCAAAACGACCCCATTGGCGGCACGTGAACCGTAGATAGCGGCTGCCGCACCGTCTTTCAGTACTTCGATAGATTCAATATCATTGGGATTCAATGAGCTTAATCCGGCATTACTGAATGCTCCATCAATGACATACAGAGGTTCGGTAGCGCCAAAGAAGCGGCACCGCGAATCACGATGTTTACATCTGCCCCAGCAACACCAGCTTGCTGCACGATGTCTACACCCGGTGTACGCCCCTGTAAGCTTGAAGCAACATTAGATGATACCTGTTTGCTGATTTCCTGAGAAGAGATGGAAGCAACGGCACCTGTCAGGCTTGATTTCTTCTGCACGCCGTAACCAACTACTACGACTTCATCCAGTACTTCGGTGTCGTCCTGCAATTGGATAGAATATGAGTTCTTATTCCCAACCTTTACTTCCTGTGTTTTATAACCAATATAACTGACAGCCAGAAGAGCGTCTGCCGGAGCATCAATGTAAAGTTACCATCTACATCTGTCACAGTACCTGTCCCCCGCTCCTTTCACCAATACACTGGCACCAATTACTGGTTCGCCTTTGGTATCTGTCACGGTTCCCGTTATTTTCTTTGTTTTTGGCTCCCCTTGTGATGTAACGGGAGCTTCTTTTTGCTTTCAAATATATTTTCTTCTCTCCAATTTCATAAGCTACATTTGTACCTGCGAATAAATCATCCAATACTTTAGAAAGGTCTTTGTCTTTTGCCTGGACAGAAACAATCCGTTCGGGATTGACAATCGTACGGCTATATGCTACCGTAAGTCCTGTCTGTTTAGTAATGAGCGAAAAGACTTTCTCCAACTTGACTTGTTGAAGATTCATTGTTATTTTTTCTGAGCCGACGCCGCAAGACTTACAGCAAAGCTCAATAACAATATAATCAATACTCTGTTCTTCATACTTAGTTTGTTTAAAGTTATAAATAGGTTCTTAATCTCTTTGTATTTAGTGGACACACGAGATTAAGAAGCGGGTGAGGGAAAAAACGTTTTTTCTGAAGTTTTTTATTTCCAATATTTTTTGTGTGATAATGCATTAGTTTTCAACAAGATATGGTTTAGTTTTTATTTGTAGGAAAATGGGGTATAAAAAGAAAAGTCCTTCCGGATTTTATTTTCAGAAGGACTTATAACAATAGATTCGTGTTCTTGGCAATTCGCTAGAAACAGTCTTTTGTGATAGTGACGGTATCTTGTTCACATAGTGACGCTATACTTACCGGATACCGTCACTATCACAAAAAGGATAGCGTCACTATATTTTTTGCAATCTAGTAAAGTTCCTGATTCACCAATTCGTCAAAGAGCTTTGCATATTTTCTCTGCGACTGCTTCCGCAAACTTCTTTCCTTTTTCTACGGAAGCTCCACGTGGATCGCCAACACCGGTATCTTTAGATACTTTCCCCAGTTCCTGGGAATCCATGCTACTTTTTCATTCAAAGATTGTATGGCAAAAGTTTTATATTCTCCATTCCTGCTTCTTCAAGATTGACTAATTCGGGGTGATAGTGCATCATTACGGATGTCTCGACTTCATCTGCATGGTCACCCGGATTTTCAAAATAGTCCTTAACCTTTAATACGGTATACCATTCACTTGATGCAATCAGGAAAGTCAGGATAGTCTACCGACAAATCACGAATCATACTTTTAAAAGTATTGCCACCATGCCCGTTGATAATTACCAATTTCCGGATACCTTGAACATAAAGGGAAGAAACAATATCAGTCAGTATTGCTTTCTGAGTTTCATAACGCGTATGGATACAGAAGGGAAGTTCCCGTTGTCCCGGATTTTGTGAACCCCATGCCGATGGGTGGCATAACCATGCAGTTCACCCCATATTTCTGTTTGGCTATCAATGCAGCATCAACTGCTACATCATGAGAAAGGATACAATCCGTCATATAGGGCAAATGCAGATTATGAGGTTCGGTAGCCCCCACGGTAACGCTACAATATCATATCTCCCATCTTTACTTCTCCATAACAAGATATGGATAAATCAACTTTTCTATTCATATACCCCATTTATTTCTAATGATTATATTATTTCATTTTACTATCACTTCTTTCTTATCTTCATTATACTCAAACTTCACCGGAGCGATTTTCTCTAAATCCATTAATACTTTCTCTAATAATGTATTGTCCGAAGTCAATGTATAGACATACTTCAAAACGTTTTCATCTTCGACTTTAAACTCTACATTATACCAGCGGTTCAATATTTTTAATGACTTCCGGCAACGGGGTATCTTTAAATACTATCACATTCTGTTTCCACATCGATAGGCGTTGCATATCGTTCATTTTGGAAATAGTACACTGTTGGTTATCTTTGTTGTACACTAATCTTTTCGCCGGGTTGCACCGGGTATTTTTTCCGTAGGAAGGGTAAGATTAATATTTCCTTCATCCAGACATACTACTATATCCTTATTCTCCGGGTAATCCTGTACATTGAAAAGAAGTTCCCAATACATGAATTGCCGGTCCACTTAAATTGACTATAAAGGACGGTTCTTATTTTTTAGCTACTACGAAATAGGCTACTCCTTCAAGATAAACTTCCCGGGTGTTCAAAGCAAACTTCTTCGGGTATCTTAGTTTCGAATCAGAATTGATATATACTTTTGTTCCGTCCTGAAACATGATTTGTATGCGTTCTCCTTTATCTACCACCACTTCCTCATATTCCGGAAGTGCCGAACAGGTCGACTTTTGAGATCAGTTGTATATAAAGTCCGACAATTAAGACAACAGGTATCAATACGGCTGCAACTCGAAACAGACACGCTTCAACTTCTTGATGCGAATGTTCTTCCGTATCTGTTCTAATATTTTCTTTGAAGGAATATCATGGTCTACATACAAGTCTGCAAACTCATTTTTTATCAGTTCGGAATCCTGTGTCATAGCAGCTTCAAGATAGTCGCTACCTTCTTCCGTAGCAAACCACTCTGCCACATATTTTGCATCTTCCGGGCTGGCAATTCCTGCCAAGACTTCTTCTATTTGTTTATCAGTAGGTCTATTCATTTTTATCACTTTATTAAATGGACACTCAAAAAAGTCATTAGTGTGGTAAATGCAACAATTATTAACATCTTACTTAGATGGATACGGAGAAGTTTCAACGCTTCCGAATAATGCGTCTTGATAGTATTTACGGATAGATTCATCCGTTCCGCAATTTCCTGATTTGTCAGTTCCTCTTGTACTTTCATCAAGCAAATATCCCGTTTTTGCGCAGGAAGCATATCCACAGGCTTTATAAAAACTGGACATCAATCAATTTTTTTTTCTCCAGTTTTTCTATCAGATTATCTTCGTAAGGCGAAGCGGATTGTGCCATCTCATAGTTCTTTGCAATCGCGCTGTTTTCATTACGAATCAAGTTCAAGACATGATTTTTGTCATCGTAAAGAGATAGTTCTTTAGGCTGATTCCCACACGTAGTTCTGAACGAAATTCCCACAAACGGCTAAAGACATGTTGCACTACATCTTCTGCCATATCAGAACTCATTAAATAACGATAGGCTAATACATATAATAGTTTATGATACCTTTCATAGGCTTGGGTGAAAACTCCTTCATCACCTTGTTCAATCAAGGCGAAGAGTTTCTCATCATCTGTATCAGTATATTGGTCAATCTTGTTTTTCATTCTTCGGATTTTGTTTACTTGTTTTCCAAAAGAACTAAATGTTTCTCTCTTTATGAAGAGCAAATGTAGCAAAAAAATTTAGAAAACCTAGAGGTATTTATAAAAAAGTCCCTGATTAACAATCCCCATTAAAAAAGAGGATCCATTAATCAAGGACTACTCCACTAACTAATTAACAATGAATTATAAATGATAGGTAACAATTCTTTCTTCGGGTGAATCGATCCAAAGCCGCCATATTCCTTCCGACACTTTTTTCCGGTGTTCCGATATTTGTTTTAGGTGGACGACGGCTTTTGATGGTTAGATAGCCTTTCCCTTCTGTTGCTTTCACTTTCATCGTTTTGCTGTTCATATAGACAGGGATATTGCCATTCGGAGTGGGGGGACAGTGCGTTCCATCCAGTTCAAGCCTCCCAACACAGGAGCAATAGCAAACTCTTTATATCCTTCTTTTTACAGGTTTCACTCCCAGATAGTATTTACCCAGCAGATAAATAGGGCTTGCTCCCCAAGCGTGGCACAAGCTCTTCCCGTATGGGCGACCATACATGGCAAGATCCTGCGTTCCGCTTTCTTCCGGGTTATTTTTTCCCAGAAGGAGGTAGCGCCTTCCTTCAACATTCCTCCCCAATAGGCTTTCATTTCTTTCATTACAGCATCCTGTTCGCCAAGAGCACAAAGTGCTTCCAGTTCGTAAAAACGCATATAAGGCGTTGTTATTTTCAGAATACTGTCATTTAGCAGAACAGACTGTTTAATGGCTTGTTGCTTATCTTCATTCAAATATTGAAAGAAGACAGAAAACATATTCGCATAGCGGGTGACCGCATCACTTTGCTGACCGTTGACACAGTTATGTACAAATGCCTGTTTCTGGTTATTCCAGAAGGTGGGTTCTAGTTTTGCTTTCAAAGCGACAGCTAATTTTTCGTATTTTTGTTTGCTATTAGTGTCTCCAACCAATTCTGCACACAAAGCCATCGTTTCCAGACTTCTGCAAAATAAGATTTGTTCAAAAAGAGAGTTCGCCTTTCTTATCCAGATAGCCGTCTGCCCAGTCCACAAATACCCAGTCGCCCGTCATACCTTCTACCATGCCATTCTTATTGGTACGTCCCAACACATAATCCATCATTGTTTGCATACGTGGATATAGTTGGTTGACAAAATGGCGGTCGCCACTGTACATATACTAGTCATATACGCTAAGGAACCAGTAGAAAGTATAGTCCATGATTGTATTACTGTGGCTGGTTACAGGGTCCTTGCCACGAAGCAACCAGATTGTACGTTTGACGGACTCGTTATCAAAAAAAGATAGTAGTTCATCAAATAACTTTGGATGGCATCGCCACTCCATACCCAACGGTCACGTTTGATACCGTCAATGAAGAATTCGCGGGTAGTGAGATGCATGGTGTATGCGCCAACTTCCCAAATACGATTCAGTTCTTCATCATTGCAACGAAAATTTCCGCGGTATTCTTCAGGAAGATATTCATATTGCATGGAGACTTCTCCAATCTGTACACCCGGCTCGTAAGTTACATAGACATAGCGGAAGGCTTTACTGTTCTCCAATGTATATTCGTTTTCAGAATTACTCAAGGGAGAAGTGCTGCGGATGGCAAGGTCGGTCACTTGTCCCGGCTCCAGCAGGAGTTTATCCAATGTTTCGCAATATGCTTTGTCTTTCGCTTCTTCCGGGCTTTCACCATAATAAATTTCTATTTTTCCTTTTCCCGAAAGATTCTTTAATGTGATAAATCCGAACGTTTCTTTTCCAAAATCATACAGTATGCCTCCTTCCGATTGTTCTGTTTTAGCGACAGGTTGCTGAGGTTCACGCATCAGGCTGAATTGGGAAGGACGTTGGGTAGCTCCGTCAAAGTTCCAGCAGCCGGCATCCATATAGATGGTGGCTGAGGTGTCACTGGCTTTGCCGCTTTCGTCAATCCATTCCTTGTCTTCATAAGTCACACGCCAGGAAGAGTCTGAATTCACTGTTTTCCCTTCACATAAATAGTGGGAGGAGTAGCCTGATTCCAGACTTTAATGTTCAGATTATGTTTTCCGGCCGAAAGCAACATGGTTTCCGGCATACCGAATTGGAGTTTTCCATCCAGCTTAACGTTATACTTTCCTTCAGCGGCAATGAAGATTTCTTCCGGTTCGGAAAGGTTCAGTTGTTTGCTGAATTCCACGACTACATAGTGGCTGTCGGTCTTCCAAAAGGAGGAAAAAAGCACCACGTTCCGTACGTCGGTTGTTCATCTGGTTGCCCAGCCAGATCTCATAGTCCCCCGGATACCATATCCAGGTTTGGGCAAAGGTGCTCTTGCCAATGACAAGGCACTAAGCAATATCATCATATTTCTTTTTCATTTTTCTTTCTATTACTAACAAACTGAATCGTAAGAAATAATTCGTTCCACAGTGGTTGACGTTTAGTTCCCACATCTGTTTCCCTTTAGTTCTACAATTGTTTTCCTTTAGTTCCATATCTGTGGAACGAATCACGTATTACAGTTAAATGACTTGTCAATACCTACTGAATATTTAGTAAATCCTTATATCCTGCTTCCAGTCCCGCACGTTCACGAACATCATTATCCACCTTCGGGCCATTGTTCTCCCATACATTTCCCGGGCCATTGGCATTTTGCAGATACTTCTCTCCTTCTGTCCAGTTATCGCGTACAGTGATAAAGGAAGAGCCTTCATCCGTATAAAGATAGAACCAATGATTGGGATCGTGTACATAACCTGGCTTATAAATACTATGCACGCAATTCTCCGTTACATAACTTTTCGGCTGCGAACCGAGTGTGTAAATACCGGCTACGTCGTACATATGCTTTGCATAGTGATGAATCAGATTCGCGTGCACTCTGTTGTTACGCATACAGTTCACTGTCTGAGTCCAGCCCCAGCCAAGGCTGATACCGCTATAAGGAACTTCGCATATTTCATTGTGCACGATATGGATGTCGCTTACATATCCCGCAGCAATGGCAAGACAACCCCAATCTTCATTACCCACTTCGGTAAAGTAGCAATTACTGATTTGTTGATGCGCGCATACTTCCCGAAGGTCAGCAGGGTCGTAAGGCAAATGTGTTTCATGGGCAGCCGGAGAGAAACTGCCGACCACCAGTCCGTTCCCTGCAATATCACGGAAAAGGCAACCACGAACGACACTGCCCTGTACGGCTTCTTCATAATCCAGTCCGGTCGAGCCTAAATGCTCGAACCGGCAGCGCTCGAAATCAATCTGCCTTGCAGCAACCACACAAACAGCAGCTGCGGGACGTCCCAACCAGCCTTGGTTATCCAACGGATGATTCCTGTAATTCCGTTTCATTTTCGGATCAATCCGATACCCATCCGTCAGATACATACCTGCCTGAAGAGGTACATGTCCTCTTTTCTGACGGACGCATCCACGTAGTATAGGAAAAAGTAATTTTCTCAAAACGAATATGACACACAGGACGATCCAAAGTTCCTTCCACCCGTACTAATGTCTCAACGGCAGGCACGATCACTTCCGCCTCCTGCATCTTCTCTCCTTCCCGTGGATAATAATATACTTTACGGGCATCTATATCATGATACCATTCTCCGGGTACATCCTGCAATTCGCGGGCATTTGTCAGATAAAAGCAGAATTATGCCCGTCTGTCGTCACCATCGGACGCGGCCAGGGATGCTCAAACTGAATCCGACTCTCCGGCTGATGAAAACGTATTGCGGCACTGTCTCCAGCCAGTTCGACAGAACGAATACGAAGATTGGCCACACACCACATTTGATGCAATACCATCTCTGCATATTTAGCTTTCAAATTCCCTTTATTATCAATAAGTCTGCGAATGGAAACTGCAGGCACATAAAGAATCTCATTCTTTTCGTCCACACTGCAAATGCGGTTCATCTTCTCAAAATCCTCTACATCACGGGCACGAACAGCCTTTTTTTCCATTCACCCACAACTGGCGGAAATCCAATGGACGTCCATTAAATGCCGGAACATCTGCCACCCAAACTTTCCCTTTGCTTCTTCCAGCCATTTATGCAGATTCCCCCACTCAATACCACCTTTTCATCGCCTACCGAACGGATAATTGTGGGCGATTCCTTTGGTTCCGCTATCTTCCGGACGGATAAAAACCGGTTCATGGAAGGCATACGTTCCACCTTCCATATAGATCGTGATTCCACCTTGAATACGGTTATCCTCTGTCCTGCGCCATTCTCGTGCCTGTCGTAAGGCAGAAGTCAACGTGGCTTTAGGAGATTGACGAGTTCCGTCGTTGAAGTCACTGCCCTTGGGAGAAATCCATATCTCACCGGCCAATAGCCAGTGACTGCACAAGATACATATAGCCGTTACAAATAACTTTTTCATGACTTTTTTATTTCTGTATACTAAACAATCCGGACTATCTGGCAAGAGGCATCCATACAGTCATTTCTCCCTTTCCTCTGTTTCCCCAGGCATAATAAGGAATCAAGCGGATATTTACTGTCTTTTCAGCCTGAACAACCGGCCGGTAAAGCACTCCTTCCCACGAAGTTGCAGATGCCAGACGTGCCATCCCTTCGAGTGCAACAATCGGACTGCCTTCGATTGTGATTTTCTTCGGAGTTAGTTTTATATCAGCGGAATCAATACATTATCAATCTTTTCCCCGTTTGCAATATCCATACTTTCCAGACAGTACACCAACGGCCCGCGCTTCACGACCACCTGATTACGAATCTCCTCTGCTAACGGATGAGCTTCGAGCAAACGGACAGGCATATCCATCACCAGCTCCACTACATCCCCCTTCTTCCATGTACGATTTACTTCCGCATACGAATTTGCCTTTGCATTGGTTTGCAGCGGCTGTCCATTCACCCTAAGCGTAGCCTTTTCACACCATTCAGGAATACGTAAGAAGAGCGAGAAAGTACCTACCTTACGAGGAACTTTATCCAATGTTACACGTACATTTCCATCCCAAGGATAATCCGTTTCCTGCGTCAGAGCTACTTCTCCCTTCTCTTTCCAAGTCGTTGTCAATGTATTTGCCCCATACAGATTGCAATAAATCCCTTCCGGACTCAATGTATATGCATAGTTTTTGTGCCTGACACAGCGTACGCAATGTGTTCGGAGGACAGCAGAAACAACTGATATATTCCGTCCGTTCCTTCGGCCAACGAAGTGTATAAGGTAAATCAGCACTGATACGAAGCGGATTCGTATAGAAATACTTCTTTCCATCCAGGCTTATGCCACTCAATACACTATTATAAAGGCAAGTTTCCACAAGCTCCGCATACTTGGCATCTCCCGTCACTTCCAGCATGCGCCAGTTGAACAGCATATTACCAATGTTGGCACACGTTTCATTGTGAGCAGTGCTATTCGGCAGCTGATAAGGACGTCCATAGCTTTGATGTACCTTCTGAATACTATCCGGCTCATAACAGGTGCCGTCAGGCGAAGTACCGTCATAAAGGGCACCGCAAGCACCGGTCACATACATTTTCCGGGTCACGATATCATTCCAAATACTGGTCAGGTTCTTCATCAATTGCTCCTCACCGGTTTCGGCATAGACATCCGCCACCCCGGCATACAGGTAATTGGCACGTACCGCATGTCCCATCGCCCGGTACTGCTCACGGAAAGGAATACGGTCCTGATTATCGTCCGTACCGTTCTCCACCATGCCACGGATATCAATCAGATTCTTTGAAAGTTCCAGATAACGGGGATTTCCGGTAGCCCGGTACATTTCAACTACCCCCATATAATGAGAGGGACAAATAGCATTACGGGCCAGTTCGGCAGAAGCCGTCTCATAGAAGTGACAAAGGAAATCCGTAGCTTTCACGGCAGCATCAAAAGAGTTGTTTTTCCGGTAGCACGGTGGTGAACGATACCTGCCATCATCAAGTGCCCCAGGTTATACGTTTCAAAATTCAACCGATTGGCAAATGCACCTTTTTCATCCTCGTCACCTACTTTCGTTCCAATGACCGTTTGTTTATGCTGATCCTCCAATGCATGAGAGTCAATCCCTTTATTCAGCTCTTCTATAACAACCGGCGTATGTATATAACCATCTGCACGCTGGGCTTTTACGACACAAGTAATAAAAGTTGTCCATTAACTTGTCCAATTCCGGATCTTTATTGACAGCATACACAGAAGCGACTCCTTCCATCCACTTGTACATATCTCCATCGTGGAACGGAGGTCCCCAATGTTCTCCCTTGCATACACCGGCAGCAATCTCAAAATTACGGAAACCATGAGAGATCTCCGGCGTGTTCCAAGTGTTCCACATACTTTGCAGGAAGTCCGGCTAAATATCTGAAAGCGATCTCCCCAGAATCCATCTGTCCAATGTACGGCACCGATTCCGGTATTCGCCATCTTCGCAAAACGGCTCTGACTCATATCCGTCAATCCATTGCTTTGCGCAAGTGCTCCCGTAACGGAGGCGGAAGCTAAAAGAAGTAACAGTTTTATCTGTTTCATTAATATGGATAATTTAAAATTTACACAATATCTTTATAAAAGACGTGATTATCCGCATTTTGTACTCAATAAAACAAAAAAGCGAAGATTGCCAAGCAACCCTCGCTTTCAGTAAAAAATATCTGAACTAACCTTTTATTTTTGTTTATCAGGCGTATAATTCAATCCTGCCTTCCTCGCCTGCGAATGTTGGAACTGCCGGGCAATCTTATATTCATGTCCCTCTTTGAGCAAATAACTCCCAGTCTGTTTAAACCAAAAGCCGACATTCGCACCTATACATTGCTGCCGAATATCCAGCACCCACTCATAGTCACATATCCGGGCTTCCTTTCCCGATTTCCTCCGGCAACCACCTGTTCCACCCAATCCCTAACTCGCCTCTGAAATCAATCTGACTAAGTAGCGGCTCGCAGATAATAATTTTATGTTTAATAGGTATTTCTTTATAAATAGGTAGACGATAATCCACTCTATCCTGATTCTCCATTGTGCAGCAGATTGTTACGTTCTCATATCCATCGCCCCAATCCGTAGGCAGACACTGTTGTAATCGATCGATTCGTTTGGTTATAAAAAGAAAATGCAAGTCCTGCCGTATCCGCATCATCTCCCATGCTTCGGCCCGCCATTTGTCAGCATCTTCTATCAGAAAATCCGAAGTAAAACAGGTATATACCAGATTGCCCGAAGGTATCTTATACGTACCGTTCTTTTTTTCCGAAACAAGGGTAAATCAAACTTCTCCGTCTTTGTCACCACAGAACTGTCTTTTCCATATTTGCCATCCGTACGATATACATAACAATGGCGGCAGCCCTCACTCCATTTGTGACAGCCGTGCCATAAGTTCCACATTGATGCTTTCCCGCCCATCTTCTTTTTTTTTCTTCAAAGATATATTTAAACTATTACATAACCATAAAAGAGTGCACCCTATTCTTCAACAGAATAAAGGTGCACCAAAACACAAACAAAACAAACAATAGAGCGACCTTCACAGGCAGCCGATCCACAAGGGATCTTTATCTTAGTCAGCCCATCTTGATGATGATAGCTTCACTCATAGCGATACTCCTACTGCTGATAACAATGCAGGCAAAAAGTATTCCATGTATTGCCTTACATGAATCGGTTTTCCATTTCCTCCCAAAATTCTAATTGCTTATAACGGGTAAAGTAGCACCCAAAAATCATAAAAGAATGTTTTTTTATCGAGAAGACATTTTGCTAATCGACTATTATATATAATCATTAATCCCTAATATTGTTTGTTAGTTACCTTCTGCAAAGGTCCGTATAATCACGAATATGGCAAATTGTATTCATGTTTAAGAGAACAATATCTGTTTACAAACAAGACTAATAGCTAATATTTTAAAATAGCCTGTTTCAGTATATGCAAAATTCAAACTCAAAAGCTACCACTTTTTACGTTATTCGCACATTTAGGGCTATACAATTCCAATTATCACAATCGAAAAAATTCGCCCTCATTCTCATTGTATATCCCGATGATGAATATGAATATTATTGAACAATCACTCCATTAAGCCCGATATACCTCTACAAAGATAGTATTATTCTATATATTTCTATGCAAATCCTCAAAAAAAGAATTCTCCTCTTTTTATAAATAAAGTAAAGTAACATCAATGCCGATATACTAATTATTAGCATCCAACTTATATTTTCCTATAATATAAGCTATTCTCTTCCTCCTCACAAACCACTTTATGATGATTCGTGTCGATGAAAGATGATATTTGAGTATCTTCTTTCTCATCTATCCTCTCTTTCTTTTCAAAAAACCTTATTCACCGTCTTTCTGCTACCTGAAATAAAACAGGTGGAAGAGAAATCCCCCTGTCGCAGTATCTTTCCCCAATACTACCAATATTTGTTCGGTAGACTCCTCCATCCGTTCCAGCATCTTCCTTTCCTGATTAACATCATACGAAGCCACATGGGAAGAATGCCCGGAAGAACTTGAATCCATCTGCACCTCACTGCTCCTACTGATAACTTCCTTCTTAGTCCTACATCCCGAAAGCACCCCGGAAGAACGAACCCCAATAATAAAACAAACAGCAGCTCTCTCCCACTCTTCATAAACTCCCTCACATCAAAACAAGGACACGCTTTCACATATTCATAAGGTTCGATCACCCCGTCTCCATTCAAATCCGGCGAAGTATCCCGATGTCCCAACACTTGGAGAATATTATATTCCCACTGCAAATCGATAATAATCTGATAAAGCACCCGTTTTTGAGCATTCGTCCGGGTATCTGCCGGACGCCCGTTCTCATCCAATCCCCCGATATAACAGAGCCCGATACTTCGCTCATTCCAACCTTTGCAATGTGCTCCAGGCAAATCAATTTCCTTCCTTTCTCCAGTCTTCCATCCAAACGGATCACATAATGATATCCGATACCGTTGAACCCACGTTCCCGGTGCCAACGGTCAATATCTGTGGCAGTAAAATCCTGTCCGGCTTTCGTAGCCGAACAATGTACTATGATAGAATCTATATTTCTCATGACATTTTATTTTATCAACTAACCTCATTAATATTCCGAAGGAGGAATGCGCTTCACACACCCTCTGATCTCACACTTTTTCACCTCCGACTCTTTCTGTGCCAACTCCACCTCATGGCATTTATGTATCCAGTCGATCTTCTCTTCCTGCTCCTTGCGAAGTTCAATATAAAGCCCGTCTATCTTCTCGTCACGTTGAGTCAGCCGTTCTTCCAGCCAGTCCACCTTCTTACGGCGATTTTCTTCTTCCAGACTGCTCACGTCTGCCTCTTCTTTCCGTGCATCCGTTTTCCGGCAAGAGATATATCTCACCATCCATTTCACCGCTTCCAAACCACCCATAGCAGTAATAAAAGCAAGGATTGTAGTTATTTGCATATTGATCTATTTATGTAGTTATAAAGAAAGAATGAGGCCGAAGCCCCATTCCATACAAAATCGCTAATTCCCGACTTTCCGTTTATCAAGCTGCCGGATCGGGTGCTTCACCATTACCTCCTGCACCTCCGTCAGGATCCGGTTTCGCCTCCTTCGCCTGAATCACCGTCGATGATACTTGAGTCGTTGATATGATCCAAATCCTTAAACTTCAATCCATCCGAACGCGTCGAAGTTCCCGTAAAGAGACGGATATCCGAATTCGCACGAAAACAAACCCGCAGACCACTGATGTCGGATACAGTAAAATTTTCCGCCTTTTCCGTTCCTTTGCTTTGAGCTGAAAGGAAAAAGTAACCCAATCCCTTAATGTTCACTGAACGGCCCGAAAGTAATGTCTTACGTAGAAGTGTACGAAAATCTTTCAATACACTAATCGTTTCACCCTCGCTGACACCGGAAGCAGACGCAATCTCCTTTGCAAACTCATCCAACGTTGCGCTCGTATCATACTGATAAGAAATCACCGGATACACTTTCTTTCCTGCCTCTTTGTTTGTCGGATCACACAGACGTTGAACTCTTTTAAATCTAATTGCCATACTACTTTTCTTTTTTTTAATGAATACTGTTTAATAATTACTTCGCTAACGTTAACAATGCAAAAGATGCGACATATTCAACGGACATGAAACGACAAGCGATTATCGGCTACTACAGAACCTACAAACAATATTTATAGCAAATAATCAACCCAATACCTGGAAAAAAAGCGACAAGCAGAGGGACAAGGGAGCATAAAAAAGACCGGCAAACAAAGTCACGCTTTGTATGCCGGTCCCCTACCTAAAAAACAAATTCCTTTTCTAATCCTATCGATCACGAGTCCAGGTTAAAAAGAGAATCAATGACTAAATTCATTTTACGTAATGTTCCAATCCTTTCTGTAAAAACTCAATATAAGAAGTAATATCTTCATTATATGCATACGACTTATTCAACGGATTCCCGTCATTATCCAGCAATACATAGAAAGGCTGGGCATTAGCTCCGAATTTCACACGTTGCAGATAGCTCCATTTATCCCCTACCGTGCGTAAGGTACGTTCCGTTCCATTTTCCGTTACTTTGAGCGGCTCATTCAATGGAGTCTTATCATCTACATACAAAGAGATAAGCACATATTGATCATTGATGATACCGCCTACCTTTTACTATCTGTCCATACAGCCGCCTCCATCTTACGACAATTCACACAACCATATCCGGTAAAGTCGACCATCACAGGCATTCCCTGTTGCCGTGCATACTCCATCCCAATATCATAGTTCTTGAATCTGGGGTGAACCTCATTCGAATATAGATTAAAGTCCTGTGTCATCACAGGAGGAGCAAATGCACTGACAGCTTTCAAAGGTGCTCCCCAAAGTCCGGGGATCATATACACAGCAAACGCTAAAGAGACAAGTGCAAGAAAGAAGCGGGCTACGCCTACCCTACTTTCATCACCGTCATGCGGAAACTTGATCTTTCTAACAGATATAACCCCATCAGTCCGAAAATCACAATCCATAATGCAAGGAAGGTTTCTCTGTCCAGAATCCTCCAGCCATAAGCTAAATCCGCAACCGACAAGAATTTCAAGGCAAAAGCCAGTTCCAGAAAGCCCAATGTCACTTTAATTACATTCATCCACCCTCCTGACTTAGGCATTGATTTCAGCCACGAAGGAAAAAAGAGCAAACAGTGTGAATGGTAAAGCCAAAGCGATGGCAAGCCTAACATTCCAATAGCAGAGCAATCACACTACCAGTTGTAGAAACCTGTACGAGCAACAAAAATCCGATAATCGGACCTGTACAAGAGAAAGACACCAGAGATAACGTAAATGCCATCAGAAAATACTTAGCAGCCCACTCGTCGCTTCCGCTTTGCTATCCACAGCATTACTCCATTTAGAAGGCAAAAGTAAGTTCAAATGCCCCAAAAGAAAGAAGCAGCAAAAATAATCAGCATCAAGAAAAAAGAATATTGAATACGGCATTCGTTGATAAAAGCGTTCAATGCACTAGCACCAAATATTAAAGTAATTGCTAATCCCAGTGTTACATAAATCACCACAATCGAAGCACCATAAGTCCATGCATCCCGAATCCCTTTCTTCTTGTCTTTGTTTCTTTTCAGGAAAAAACTCACAGTCATAGGAATAATCGGCCATACACAAGGAGTGAACAAAGCCAATAAACCGCCAAGAAATCCGGTGACAAAGACATACAGCCAAGATTTATCCTCTTGAGAATGTTCTTCCCCCAACTCTTGCAGTTCATTAATAACCGACTTCCAAAGATCACTTTCCGATTGCTTCTCTAGCACATTTGCCGGCCTCTCTTCTCTTCTTTTGCAACAGCTATATCTGCTTCTGCTTTTTTCCCATATTGAAAAGGAATTTGAGTCGGAGGTAAACAGCTCTCATCGTTACAAGCTCCAAACTCCAGAAACCCATCCATAAAGTAATCATTTCCTGTAAATTTCACTTTTTGGATAAACTGTACCGTATCTTCAAAATAGCGCACATTCATCTCGAACATCTTATCATAGATGCTGATTTCTTTTTCAACAGGTTGCAATTTACCCACTGTTTCTACATGACTACTCGCATTGATGTTGAAAGTAGCGGAAATAGGCCCATCATCCCCTAGCCCAGTCGAGTATACATGCCATCCTTTTCTCTATCGAAGCGGTAAACACGATTTCCGCTTCCGTTTCAGAGGTCATTTTCAACTCATTTTTGAACTTTTACAGGCTCCTTTGATTTGTGCTTGTATATTCCCGATAGTGTACCAACCTACTAATAAAAATAAAATAATTCTCATTTTCTAAGTTCTAAATTATAATCTATTATACAACAAATTTATTTCGCTGAATAGAATTTATATTCTATTGTGCTCGTCGGTCTCTTATATCTTTCAGCATCTCTATATATTCTGGAGAAGGATTCTTATTAGAGGTATCTGCATTTGATGGCGGGGGTATCTTGCTGTAACTTTATAACTTTGATGAATAAGAAGATGCAGAATATTACCCAAATAAGATTTATTGCTAAAAAAATCCAAACTTGCTTCATACGTTGTCGTTGTTTTTCTTTAGTTTCATTACGATATTTATCAATACAGCAATAGACAAATATTGTCCATCGCTAATAAATAATCTATGAGCAACAAAAGTGAATATAACAGCCAAAAGTATACCTAACTCTTCATTGTTTGGTACTTCCAATGAATGTAATACTCCAACTATTGGGTCCAACAAAAACAAAGTAAACAATGAAGTCGGTAGTAATAACCCTGCCACTTCCGGTAACCGCTTTTCCCCACAATCTAAGCTGCCATATATATGTTCGATAAAACAGATATTCATATATCTCATATATATATTCAAAAACCAACACCTCTGATTTTTCTTCTCTAAAAACATTGTTTACTAATTATTTATTACTCTTATTTTATCAAATAGCAAGCATCATTAGAATATTACCAACTCCTCCAAATTGCTACTGCATGAAAAGCAAAAAAAGTCGACAAAAAACAGAACAAAAACCTTCATATTTTTATCATTCATAGTATTCTTTTTTAGTTAATTAATTATTTACCTGCGTAATAGAACGAAACCACTTATACTCCCCTCTACTCCTTCTCTCCATACTTTCAATTGATATGGCTTGGTTACAAAATATTTGTTTAAAGTAGGATTGTAAATTCTTACAGCAAAATTGTATGTTCCTTCACCACCATATAATACTATAACAGTCGCATACCAATTAGAATTAAATATTTCCTTCATAGCCCCATCGGCAGGTACAGGTCTATCTATCCAAAATCCATACTCATTCCCTTGATAGGCACCTCTCGGTATGACTATCGGATATTCAGAATCATAATTTACTATTGATATGTATGTATTAGACAAAGGACATTTATCACTCTCCCCAATACATAATAATTCACTTAAAGGTAGTGTTTTTCGTAATGAGAGGTTGAATACCAGTTAGTTACCACATTATCCACGACTTCATATTGTGGTTTACTTTTCAGAATCATCATCGAACAACTGCTTATTAATCCTAACATTCCAATGAATATGATTAATTTATATAACGATTTATTCATCATAATATTCCATTTTGTTTCTATTCATTTATGAAGCAAAATGGGGATGCCCTCACTAACACCTTACCGAGAAGCATCCCCTTTAACTTAGAGAAAATTTATTTCACAAGAGATTTAGTCTTACTAATATAAGTTTTCTACCTCCGGCTTATTATAAATAACAGAGCCAAAAAGTTCCTATTGAGCGTTTCACAGACACAGATGGTAATCTTTGAATTCCATCCATTTGTGGACGTTCCATTTTCATCTTTCCACTGCGAACTTTAGCTTTGCCTGTATCGGGATCCACTCCTTGAATATCACACAAAGCATACCATAACGGTAAATTGAAATCGAAGTTATCCCAATCTCCAAAAGCATACGGAAACGCATTATCAATATCATCCGTATAGTCTGCATTTTGATTATTCAACATTACATCTGGCTCAATTCCATCGGCATAATCCCCCCAATCCTTTGCATTGAACGAACGGAAAGTAATCGAACAAATTCGTAATAAGAGTTACCATATTTATACTCTTGTACCTCCATACCTACATTTTTCCTTCAGTACGACTACCAAATAGTTTTACAGGGAAATCAATTCCTCTTAATCCACTAATTACCAATTCACTGGAAGAAGCTGTCTCTTCCGAACAGATAATCCGTATGGAATTCAAAACCTAAATCATCTCCATCACCAAACCGAATATATTCATCTGCACCAGAACTACGTTGCATCCTCATGAAAACATCAGAACGATGTGAAGAACCTGCAATAGAAGCTGATAAATAGCGTGACAATTCAACCGCACCTCCGTAATTATAACGTAAATCCAAGATTAAATCGGTAATACCTTCCGTTTTGAACTGCTGTATCATATATTTTAACTCTTCCGCATAATTCAAATCAAAACCTTGATAAACA
>VOFC01003742.1_pt1 | contig 33574 bp, 76 predicted proteins | sample 5384161 | NCBI WGS metagenome assembly VOFC01 (sample SAMN12384722, study PRJNA508395) | human gut metagenome | isolation source: healthy gut B | host: Homo sapiens
AATTAATTTTACAGCACGAATTGCATCATCATTTCCTGAATTGGGTAATCAACATCAACTGGGGCATAGTTTGTATCTACTAATCCTACTACTGGAATTCTAATTTTTAGCTTCTAATACTGCTATTCTTTCATTTTTTGGATCTACTACAAATATTGCTCCTGGTAGTTTTGTCATTTCTTTAATTCCACCTAGGTTCTTTTCTAGTTTTTCCATTTCATTTCTTAGAGCAGCTACTTCTTTTTAGGTAAAACATCAAATGTTCCATCTTGTTCCATAGCTTCTAATTTTTTAAGTCTTTCAACTCTTGTTCTAATTGTTTTTGAAGTTTGTAAGCATTCCACCTAACCATCTTTGATTACATAAAAACATACCGCTTTTTTTTTTCAGCAGCTTCTTTAACACATTCTTGTGCTTGTTTTTTAGTTCCAACAAATAGAATGTGTTTTTCCTTCCTCTGCGATTTCTTTTTACGAATGCATATGCTTCGTCAATTTTTTTTGATGTCTTTTGTAAATCAATTATATGGATACCATTTCTAGCTTGATAAATGTATTCAGCCATCTTAGGGTCCCATCTTTTTGTTTGGTGTCCGAAATGCACACCTGCTTCAAGTAATTGTTTCATTGCAACTACTGCCATTTTTCATTCCTCCTTGTTTTTGCCTCCACAAAGTCTTCATGCACTTAAAGACACTTATATTCCTTTGGAATTATAAGCACAACTCTAAGCTAAACTATGTGTGCGTATTTTTCAACTTGTATATTATACCAAACCGAAAGCCCAAAGTCAATACTTTGGGCTAAAATATCAAACTTTTATACATTCCAAAATAGCTTTCCCTAAAACTACTTTGAGACATTTAATCAATGTATCGCCTACAAGCCTACATCACTACGTAAAGTGTGGAACGGAAAGAAAATACATTGTTGCTGTCGTCTGTTGAACGGTCGTTGCGGCAGGATGCTGGATAGCCCTGGTTGACTGGAACCAAAAGCAGTCGCTAACTGCCGGCCCCTGTCAACTCGAGTGCTTGAAGAACTAGTCTCTTGTAGTCCATTCCCAGCAATTTCCAGCTAAGTCATATATGTTATTTCTTTTAGTATATTCTGTTACCCTGTTCCTAATGAATAAGAGTCTTTTTTGGCTTTTGTGTTGATATTGTAACATCAGTAAAATTTTTTCCATCATCTGTTGAATATTTTCCTGTAAAGTTGAATTAGCTATTAAAATAATTTCCCCAGCTTGTACTATCTTCATTTATATCTGTTAAACTCATATTACTATTTGTTTCTAATATCCAATTTAATGTTCTATCCATGCTGCTCCATTTATTAAACTTGCAGTTACATTTGTTTTCCGTTATTAATTGTTGCTGCTTTTGTTATACTTTCTGTTTGGCTTATATAGTTATATGGGTATTTATTTGCTTGACTTAAAAACTGTATCTGCTGTTCCACTGCTTTCTGTTCTTTTTGCTTTCACTCCCTGCTTCATATCTTGCTATGTAAAAGCCTCCATATTTATTTACACTATTTTTGTATAATGTTACTATTTCTTCTGCTGTGCCTACATTGTCTATGTACTCAAAGTCATCGTTTTTACATATATTGGATATGCTGTATCTATTGTTGGATTTTCTCCCACCCCTGGTAAGGATTCCAATATTTCTGTTTCTGTCTTGTTTTTCCTCAGTTGCTATTTGTTCTACCATTTTTCTGAACTGCTCCCTAGATATAAAAAAAAATCTTGTGCATATAATGTTGAAACATATAATAAACTTTTCATTTGTTTCCTTTGCTGTCTTTACTGTTAATTTTATATTCCCCATTTCTTGTTAGGTTTACACTTTCTATATAAGTTTTTACCTGTTGGAGCTGGTGTTTCAATTTCTGTTCCTGTTGGGTCTAATAGTTCAACTGAAGTTATTGGTTCTTCTGCTGTTATTTCTATTTTAATTTTTTGATTTTGCAACACTCGGAACCCATACAAATTGGTCTTTTGATGTTTTCATCTTCTATAACTACACCTGTATTTTTTTTTTCTCCTTCTACATATTTATATCCAACCGGAATTGGGACTCCATGTTCTATTGATTTTATTTTTTTGTTCCATCTGCTGTTACTGCTGTATCTTCATGGTTACTTCCATTTTTATTTTTATTGTTGGTAATGTTTTTATTGTTTATATAGTCTTCAATTGAATTATACTTTTTACCATTTATTTCAAATTCTCCACTATTTTCTTCTTCAGATGCAGTTTTATATTTATTTACGGTCTTTTCTGCTGTACCTCTCAAATTGTTCTTAATTAAAATATTTACGCTTACTGATAATAATATTAGCATTATAATTATAGTTATAATTAGTGCTATTAAAGTAATTCCCTCGTTTCTTTTCATTTTATCTCTCCTTTGTATTTGTTTAAAGCAATTTTACAATAATAGATTACAAATTGCAACATATTTTGCAATTTGTAATCTAAAATTAATATAGTTGTAACATTTTTTTGTAATATCTTTTATTCTAGCTCAAATGCTCCTGTATATAATTGATAGTATTTTCCTTTTTTGAGCTATTAGTTCGTTATGGTCTCCTCTTTCTATTATTTGACCATGTTCTAGTATTATTATTATTGCTTTTGCATTTCTTACTGTTGATAGTCTATGTGCTATTACAAAAAACCGTTCTTCCTTCCATAAGTTTATCCATGCCTTCTTGAACTATCTTTTCTGTTCTTGTGTCTATTGAACTTGTTGCCTCATCTAATATCATTACTGGTGGATCGTTTATTGCAGCTCTTGCTATTGAAAGTAATTGTCTTTGTCCTTGTGATAGATTTGCTCCATTTGATGTAAGCATTGTGTCAGATCCTTGTGGTAATCTTGTGATAAAATCATGTGCATTAGCAAGTTTTGCAGCATTTACAATTTCCTCATCTGTTGCATTTTCTTTTCCATATTTGATGTTTTCCTTTATTGTTCCTGTGAAAAAATAAGTTTGTATCTTGAAGTACCATTCTAAAAAGATTTTCTTAAATCTGTTTTCTTAATCTTTTTAATGTTTATTCCGTCATATCTTATTTTTCCATCATTTACGTCGTAAAATCTATTTAATACATTTGTTATTGTAGTTTTTCCAGCACCTGTTGCACCAACAAATGCAATTTTTGGCCTGGTTTTGCATATAAGGATACATCATGAAGAACCAGTTTATTTGGCTCATATCCAAAGTTAACATGTTCTAATTCAATATGTCCTTTAAGTTCCACATAGGTTGTAGTTCCATCATGGTGTGGATGTTTCCATGCCCACATACCTGTACGCTCTTCTGTTTCTACAATTTCGCCATTTTCTTTTTTTGCATTTACAAGTGTTACATATCCTTCATCTTGTTCAGGTTCTGTATCTATTAATTCAAATATTCTTTCTGCACCTGCAAGCGCCATAACAACTGAGTTTAATTGATTCGACATTTGCATTATTGGTTGGTTAAAGCTTTGTGTTAATTGTAAAAATGTTGCAATAGAACCTATTGTAAAGTGCTCCATTTTCCTTTTATTGCAATTGCTCCACCTATTATTGCAACTAAAACGTATTCTAGGTTTCCTAAGTTATTTAGCATTGGCATTAGTATATTTGCAAATTTATTTGCTGTTGTCATGTTTTTGCATAATTCATCGTTTATCTCATCAAAATGAGCTTTTGCTTCTTCTTCGTATGTGAATACTTTTATTACTTTTTTGACCATTTATCATTTCTTCAATGTATCCATTAACCTTTCTAATGTTTCTTGTTGTTTTACAAAAGTATTTTCCACTTTTCCCTGCAACTCTACCTGTAATATTTAACATTAAGAATATAAATACTATTACAAAAATATTGTAAGTGGTATATTTGTAATAATCATTGCTATAAGTACAGCTATAACTGTTGTTGATGATGCTATGAATTGTGGTAAACTTTGAGATATCATTTGTGAAAGTGTATCTACGTCATTTGTATAATAGCTCATTATTTCACCATGTGTATGTGTATCAAAAATATTTTATTGGAAATGTTTGCATCTTGTTAAACATTTCATCTCTTATTTCTTTTAATACTCCTTGAGATATTCGTGCCATTATTCTTGTATAAATTAGTGTTGAAAGCACACCTGTTAAGTACACAAGTGCCATAATTAGTATGGCTTTTTAAAAAGGCCTGTAAACACTGGGTTTGTTTCTAGCAATAATGGTGTAATGTAATCATCTATCAATGTACCTAAAAACATTGAACCAGCAACCCCTGCTATTGAACTGAGTATTATACATATAAATACAATTGTTAAGTGTTTCTTATAGCTTTTTGTTATATATTTTAAAAGTCTTTTAGCTGTTTGCTTTTTATTCTTTACTGTTTTAGGTGCCATGCCTGCTCCTGGCCTTTTTCTAGCTGTTTTCATCATTATCGCCTCCCCTTTACTTGTGATTCATAAACTTCTCTATATATTTCATTGCTTTTTTAATAGTTCCTCATGTGTGCCAATTCCGTTTACTGTTCCATTATCAAGCACTATTATTTTATCTGCATCTTGAACTGATGCAATTCTTTGTGCAATAATTATTTTTGTTGTATTTGGTATTTCTTCTTTAAATGCTTTTCTAATTAAGCTATCTGTTTTTGTATCAACAGCACTTGTCGAATCGTCTAGTATTAATATTTGAGGCTTTTTTAAGTAAAGCTCTTGCAATACATAAACGTTGTCTTTGACCACCAGATACGTTTGTTCCTCCTTGTTCTATATTTGTATCGTATTTATCTGGAAATTCTTCAATGAAATTATCTGCTTGAGCAAGTTTACATGCCCTAACTATTTCTTCATCTGTTGCGTCTTTGTTGCCCCATTTTAGGTTTTCTTTAATTGTGCCAGAAAACAACACGTTTTTTTTGTAGAACAACTGATACATTATTTCTTAGAGTTTCTATATCATATTGTTTAACGTCTTTTCCTCCAACTTCAACTTTTCCTTCAGTTGCATCATAAAGTCTTGGAATTAAACTTACTAATGTTGATTTCCCTGAACCAATTCCACCAATCATTCCAACTGTTTCTCCTGATTTTATTTGTATATTGATATTTTTCAAGCATTCCTTTTTCTTGTTTCCAACATAACTAAATGAAACATTTTTAAATTCTATTGAACCATTTTAACCTCTTTTATAGGTTTCTTTGGGTTTTTTAAGTCTGGCTTTTCTACTAGTATTTCATATATTCTCTCTGCTGAATTTCTTGCCATTGTGCTCATTACAAGTAGCATTGCAAGCATCATTAAACTTGATAGTAGACGAATTCCATAAGTAATTAAACTTGTAAGTTGGCCAACTTCCAAGTCTACCATGTTTGTTGTTACTATAATTTTTGCACCAAACCATGATATTAGAATTATTGCTAAGTACATTGAAAATTGCATAACTGGATTTGTTAATGACATTAGCCTTTGTGCTTTACTAAAGTCTACATATATTTCATTTGAAATGTTCCCAAATTTTTTCTTTTCACTTTCCTCAAGTAAATATGATTTTACAACTCTTATACAATTTGTGTTTTCTTCTACAACGTTGTTAAGAACATCATATTTTTAAATACCCTTTCAAATATTGGGTGTGCTTTGCTCATAATTACATATAGAGTAATTCCAATTACTGGCATTAATGCTAAGAATATTAGTGCTAGCTTTGCATTAATTGAGAATGACATTATAAGTGAAACTATTAGCATTAATGGTGTACGTACTACTATTCTTGTTAACATTTGAAATGCCATTTGAACATATGAAACATCTGTTGTAAGTCTTGTTACAATACTTGATGTGCTGAATTTATCTATATTTGTAAAAAGAAAAATCTTGAATTTTATAATACAAGTCTTTTCTTAAGTTCTTAGCAAACCCTGCTGATGCTTTTTGATGCAGTTATTCTGATAGTATTCCAAAAGCAAGTGATAAAAGTGAAGCTACAACTAGCATTACCCCTATTTTTAATATTTCGTTCATTTGGCCTGCATATATTCCTTTATCTATTAAATTAGCCATAAGTGGTATTACTACTTCCATAATAACTTCAAAGTGTAACAAGAAGTGGTGTTAATAAAGCTGGCTTTTTATATTCTCTTACTGATTTTCCTAATGTTTTAAGCATTTCTCTCATTTTATATCTTTTCCTTTCATAATATTTTTTGCATATAATATTTTAAGAGTTTTTTTATTAAAAAACTCTTAAAGTCTATCTTGTATTATACGTTTAATTAAATTTTTAGTCAATATGTTTTTGATTTTTTTAAGTTTGATTTTTTTTATGTAAATGTTGTATAATTAATTTGTAACAATTTTTGTTACGCCTTTGAAGTTTTTGTTAAATTTCGGAGGCGTTGTCCTCCGAATAATTAAAAGGAGGAAACTTTTTATGAAGCGTTACCTTTTCCCGTGCCTGGTGTTTGCAGTCATCTTACTCATCTTTGCTGTCTGCATTACCTATGCAGGCTTTAGCATCAGCTGGGTAATCGATATCATTCGTTTGGTATTGATTGCAGACGTTTCTTTTTGCCATTGGTTTGATCTTTGGCAGAAAAACTAAACAGGGGAATAAAGCTTCGAAAGCTGAAGTTTGCGTTTGCAGACTTCAGCTTTTATTATAGTACTACCTTAAATTTGCTGTATTTTTCACATAAGTTAATAGTTGATTTATTCTCTATTAAATCTTTAGGTATTAAATACATATTTTTCTCCTTGTCAACTATAAAAACTTTATCAATATTGGTTTCAATAACTGTTTTATACATTTTACCTTTAGTTCCTCCACAGCTTTTTAAAGCAACTTGATATTTTCCATATTTTGTAATGCAACCTGTTGATTTAACTTGGAATTTTTTCTACTTTTATTATTTTTATCAACAATTGAATCATAATCTTGTGTGTCATTCAACGGAATAGAAACAATATAACCATTTGTACTAAAATATGCAATTGCAATTCCTAGTGCAGAATTGCCCTTCTCTTTATTAGTATCAAAAATCATAAGTTCTCCTTTGTAGAACTTTTGTTTGTTCTTTTATTTAAAAATAATGTAACTCTTTCAAGTTACATTTTTGGTGGACAGGGATGGATTCGAACCATCGTACTCGTACGAGAACAGATTTCTTACTATTATAGCTTTTCGCTACCATTTATTTTAAAAATAAACGTTTCTAGTCTGGACTTTCTCTTCATCTTATATAAGATGCCAGGTGTAAAGTCTCTACACTCAAGATTTCTCTTTAGCTCGGGATTATCATCAGCTTACCTGTTAAGACTTCCCCGACTTAGCCTGATTATCACTATGTAATCACTTACATAGGCTGCAAATTTTATCTTAATTAGATTAAGCTTACAGTCTGCCGCCTTTAGCCACTCGGCCACCTATCCATATTCAAATAAAAATGGGTGCTCCCTCAAGGATTCGAACCTTGGACCCACCGGTTTATGAGCCGGTTGCTCTGACCAACTGAGCTAAGGGGCATTTCTCAAACGCGAGATTAATTATAAGATATTTTTGACACTTGTCAATACTTTTTTGCAAAAAAGTTAAAACTTTTTTGCTTGGCAGGGAGTAGAAGGATTCGAACCCTCACAAGCGGTTTTGGAGACCGATGTGCTACCATTGACACTATACCCCTATGAATAATACCTCTCTATATTAACACAAATTGTGTAAATATGCAAGAGGTATTTTTAATTTATTAATTATTTTTCAGCTCTATAACTCTATAAGTAGTATTGCTCTTGTGCCGTCCATATGGAATTCCATACATAGGTCCTGTTCCATCGTCACGATAGCTTGGAGACCTTTTTTCATCTTTGTAATTTCCTCCTCTATAAACCCTATTACTTGTTCCATATGCTTCTGTAGTCCATTCAAAAACATTGCCTTCCATGTCATAGATATTTCTCGAAACATCTCTATATGGCTCTGATGAATATCCTGAATAGTTTACTTCATAGTCGACTCCTCCAGTCTTTCCTGGAACCTTTGTAAATTTAGAACTTGTATGTCCTACATATTCTGATCGGGTAACATCATATGCCTCACTATTTATAAATTCCATAACTTTATCATATGTTATTCCCATAATCATGCTACTTTGTGTACCTACGATATCATTATCAAATGCGTATGTTTTTGCTTTGCATACATTAAATACCAGTTTTTGGCTTATTCCACTATCAGTGCCTGCTATAATTCTTACTGGAGAATTGTCTTGGTTTTGTTATATTACTGGTTTTCATATCTTCAACCCAGAACCCCTCTGCTTTATAGATATTTACCACAGCATTGTTATAATCTTTTTGCAATGTATTTCTAAAATTCGTTGGGTTCTCATATCCATTACCACATAGGTTGCTTATTGTTAGTAAATATCTATATTTTGTTGTTGTTCCTTCTTGAAAAGTTTCGCCATCCATACTTGTTCCTGTACCATCACTATTTCCTGTTACAATATCAGGTTCACGAATTCCTATTCCTGTTGTGTAAACTTCTGTGTAACCTGTTTTATATGTTTCCCCCATAATTTGGTGCAAATAATCTTCCAGCCATCTTAGTTGAATTATGAATTGTACATTTAGCAACATTATTTTCTATAACTATATTGCAGGCACCATTCAAAGTTGTTTTTAACTGACAAATAAACATTTTGTTTATATCATTTCTATTAACTGGTATCCAAACGAATTGATCAAACTTATTTCTTTCTGTTCCATCCCATGTTACTTCTTCTAGTTCTTCCTCGGAAATTTTATATATTACTAATCCATCATCTATTACTTCTTCTTCAGGAATTCCAGACACAACAAAACCTGCAGGTATCCATGCTCTATCTCCATTAGTATCTATATATTCTGTTGTTTCTATAACTCTTTGTCCTGGTGGCAATGTTGTTTTGACATAACGTATTCACTTACTACTGTTTTATTGTTTATTGTAGTTTTTCATTGTCAATGTTTGTTTAGTTGGTGTATCAATTACTTCAAAGGAAAGTTCTGTTATGTTTTCAGCAATTTTAATATTATTGTTTTAAATACACAGCTTTATCCTCAATATTATAAGTATACGTATTACCGTTTTTGAATTTTATATTATTATTATTTGAATTGCCACTTTCTATTAGGTTGCCTGTTATTTTAGTTTCTTTCAAAAAGCTGAACATTTAACTTGTCATGCTCAACATCTTGTGCCGTTTTTACATTTACGTTATTTAGGTTTGATCTAAAATTTCTAGATAGCATTCTAAAATTCCTAATACTACTAAAGTTAAAATAATATACATTATTAAAGTAATTAAAGTTATCCCTTTATTTTGCTTCATATTTTTTTCCTCCTTGGTTTAAAATCTCGACTTTCATGTTAAAATAATATCATTATGATAAAAAAAAAAGTCAACTATTTTTACTTTTTTTTTCAAAAAGTGTTGACAAATTTAAAAAATTATTTAAAATAGAGAATGTGCTTATCAAAATACAAGTACATACATCTGGTGGATGTAGCTCAGTTGGTTAGAGCGCTGGTTTGTGGCACCAGAGGCCGTGGGTTCGAGTCCCATCTTCCACCCCACGTTAAACAAATAATTTCATATTGGGGTGTAGCCAAGTGGTAAGGCACCAGACTTTGACTCTGGCATTTCGGCGGTTCGAGTCCTCCCACCCCAGCCAGAATTAGCAGTACTAAAAAGTACTGTTTTTTATGTATAGCAAGAGAAGATACTTATTGCATCTTCTCTTTTATTTTTTATTAATGTATTTAGTGCATCTATTGGTGTTGTTTCATTTAAGTTTATTTTATCTATTTCATGTGCAATTTCTGCAAGCTTATAATTGTAAAAGTCTAGCTGTCCCTCTGGTTGTTTTTTGTTTTCCTGTTTCTTTTGCCCTGTTAACATGCTTTTTCTTTCTAAGCTTCTTAAAATCTCATTAGATCTTTTTACAACAGGTTTTTGGAACTCCTGCTAGCTTTGCAACATGTATTCCATAGCTTTCGTCTGTTCCTCCTGGAATAATCTTCCTTAGGAATATTATATCTTCTCCCTTTTCTTTTACAGCTATTGAATAATTCTTTACACCTTCTAATTTACTTTCTAGCTCTGTAAGTTCATGGTAATGTGTTGCAAATAACGTTTTTGCTCCACATTTTTTCTTTATCCGTAATATGCTCTACAACTGCCCATGCTATTGAAAGTCCATCATATGTAGATGTTCCCCTTCAATTTCGTCTAATATTACCAAGCTATTTGATGTTGCTTCTTTTAAAATATTTGCAACCTCCATCATTTCTACCATAAAAAGTACTTTCTCCCATACTTAGGTCATCTGATGCTCCTACCCTTGTAAATATTTTATCCACTACCAATATTTGCTTCTTCTGCTGGTACAAAACTTCCTATTTGAGCCATTAGTGTAATTAAAGCAACTTGTCTCATATATGTAGATTTTCCTGCCATATTAGGTCCTGTAATTATTGATAACCTATCGCTATCTTTGTTTAGATATGTATCATTTGCAACAAATGTTCCTGTATCTATCATTTTCTCAATTACTGGGTGACGTCCGTCTTTTTATATCTATCTCTCCACTGTTATCTACAATTGGACAAACATAGTTCATATCTTCTGCAACTGTACTAAAAGATGCAAGTACATCTAACGTTGAAATTATATCTGCAGTTTTTTTGTAAACGCACAATGTTTTGTAAGTATTTCTAATTTCAGTAAATATTTTATATTCAAGGTCTACAAGTTTTTCTTCTGAACCAAGTATTTTGCTTTCTAGTTCGTTTAGTTCTTCTGTTATATATCTTTCTCCATTTGTTAAGGTTTGTTTCCTTATATACCTATCTGGTACTAAAATTCAAGTTTGATTTTGTAACTTCTAGGAAATATCCAAATACCCTATTAAAGCCAATTTTCAAGTTTTAATACCTGTTGTTTCCTTTTCTCTTTGTTCTAGTTCCAAAAGCCATTTTTTACCATCTGTTGATGCTTTTTTTATATTCATCCACTTCACTGTTGAAACCTAACTTTATAATTCCACCTTCTTTTTATTGTAATTGGTGGATCTTCCATAATTGCTTTTATCTATTAGCCCTGCTAAATCTTCACATGCATCTAAATTTTCTTCTAGTTCCTGTATTAATTTGACTTGCTGTTTTTTATTATGTTTTTCACATCTGGTAATTGCATTAGAGAGTTTTTAAGCGAGTTTAGTTCTCTACCATTTGTATTTCCATAAGCTATTTTTCCAACTAATCTTTCTATGTCATAAACTTTTTTAGAGTTTGTTGCAATTCTCCTCTTAAAATACTATCTTCTTTTAATTCTTGTACCGCTTCCAATCTCTTATTTATCTCATTGTATCTAATAAAGGCTCTCCAATCCACTTTCTTAGCTTTCTTCCGCCCATTGATGTTGATGTTTTATCTAGCACCCAAAGAAGTGTTCCTTTTTTCCTTTATCATGTTGTCTTTCTAATAATTCCAAATTTCTTCTAGCTGTTATATCAAGTGTCATGTATTTTTGTAAGTTATAAAATTTTATATGGTTTATATGGTCTAGTTTTATTTTTGTGTTTGTGTTAAGTATGCTAGTAATGCATTTATCGCAATTGTCTCAAGTTCATAGTTATCCAAAGACTCTATTTTTTACCTTCATACTCCAAGTTATAATTTTGAAGTAACTCATCTTTTTCAAATTTAAAATTATCGTCTGGATAATTGTTTATATATACATTAAATCTTTTTCTAATCTCATTAATTTCTTCTGTTGAACTAAATAAAAAGCTATTTACAACAATCTCAGCTGGTCCAAATTTTGCAAGCTCATCTAATAGTGTTGCAAAGTTATTGCTTTTCTGCTATTTTTGTTGCATAGAAGTCTCCTGTTGATACATCACATATAGCTATTCCAAAATGAAGTCCCTTTTTAAATACAGACATTATGAAGTTATTCTTTTTATCATCTAGCATATTACTTTTCAATTACAGTACCTGGTGTTACAATTTTATAACATCTCTTTTACCATTCCTTTGGCTGTTTTTGGGTCTTCTATTTGCTCGCATATTGCTACTTTATAACCTTTTTCAATTAGCTTTTGAAACATAGTTATCTGCATGAAATGGCACTCACACATTGGAGCTCTTTCTTCTTGCCCACATTCTTTTCCTGTAAGTGTAATTTCTAGTTCTCTTGATGCTAATATTGCATCATCAAAGAACATCCGTAAAAGTCTCTACTCTAAAAAATAGTATTGCATCCTTATATTGTTCTTTTATTCCAAAATATTGTTGCATTAATGGTGAAAATTCTTGCCATGTTTATCCTTCCTCTTTATTCTAACATTATGTTACGTATTATATCATAATTTTGCTCTTTCAACAATGAGTTTACTATATTTTATCCTAAAGTAATTTTGTATAATTTTGCTGTAATCTAAATTTCTTTGTTTAAATTACCGTTTGTATAATTTTGTCCCTTCAAGTCTTTTTCCTTGTTTATGTATTTTACTATACTGTTTATTTCTTCTATTGTTTATCAATTCTAATTGTATTTGGGTTAAATTCTTTCCACTCTATTGACGTTATTTTTGAATTATATATTAGGTTAGCTTACAGTTTATCCTATCTGTATATATTGGGAATTCAAAAGCCCATTCTATCTTTTAGTTTGAATGTTCCATGTTCAGCAAGTTCTGGGCAGTTTTTATATATTCCTATTCTTTAATATTCTGTTGTCATAAGCAATGTTCTACCATATACTATTAGTTCCTTTCTATATTACCATTTAGGCTTAAAATGGTGTTTTTAATCTGTTCTGGTGATACTGTGTACCTTTCTATTCCTAAGTCTTCAAGATTCCTTTATAGAATGATTATTCATTACATTCATGGTATAGTTTGCTATTTGTTTTTAGATTTTTAAATGTCTCTAGTTGTGAAATATTTGATATCACAACTCAACTATTTATATTCTTTTAAAAAACTTCTATATTATTTTTTTCATAATTACTTTTGCTAATTGCTGGCATAAGTAAAATGTATTAAAGTTTTCAGTAATTTCTTTTTACTTGTTTTTTTTAGTTTTTGAACTGTAAAAAAATCTTAATGGGATATATATGTTATCTATTCCCTTGTAATTTGCTGTATTCAAGGTTTCGCTCATACTATTTAAACAAACACTTACCCTTGGAGCAGAAATACTTTGTTTTTTGAGATTATTTCTTTTTTCCTCTACTATTTTTTCTTGGTTTTTCTTATAAATGTTTTTTCTTATTTTTTCTTCTAATTCTTGTATTGCTTCTCTTCTTAGTTCATTTATTCCACTTGTTGTGTAATTAGCATATCTCCTATTTCAGTGTTTTATATCTGCTTACTTCAAAACTGTATTTCAAGTTTTTGATATTTGTTCTTCTATTCTTTCTCTTGTAAGTCCCTGTTTTCAGTTTTTTTTTTGAACTCGTCTTTAATTTCTATACCTGTTGTTATGTCTTGCACTTTTAAACTTATTGGGTATCTTCTTTGATTATTATCTCACAGTTTATTTCTCTTTTTATATTTTCTTTGCTTAGCCTTTGATTTATTTCTCTGTTTAAGTTTATATCAACTGTTCTATATACTTTATCTCCATTATTAATTTTGCCATATATATTCTTCCTATTGTAACTGTTTGACCAACTTTTCCTTGTTTTATGTTGTTATTTCCTATCATTAGTTCAGATATTTTTACATGTTCCGTCTTTTTATGCTAATACTATCTCCTAGGTTTAATTCTTTTTTCTAACTTTATTTTTTGTATAACCTTTGTTTGGGTTATAATGTTCTACTTTTCCTATGTATATTCCCATGTGATTTGGTTTTATATTTATACATCATTTCTTTGCCAAGTTTTCCTTTTTAAATAGCCTGTACTAAAGCCTCCACGGTTAAATATTTGCATTAGTTTTTCTTTGTCTTCTACCTGAACTTTATATGGTTTGTTGCTATTTGCTAAGTCTATGTATTTTCTATATACTGATGTAACAGTTCCTACATATTCTGGTGATTTCATTCTTCCTTCTATTTTAAAGGATTTTACACCTGCCTGTATTAGTTCTGGTAATATATCTAATGTGCAAACGTCTTTTGAGCTTAGTAAATAACCTTTATCTACTTCTTTTCCGTTGTTTAAAAGAGCATATGGAAGTCTACATGTTCCTGCACATTTTCCTCTGTTTTCCACTTCTACCACCTATAATACTACTCATTAAGCATTGGCCTGAATAGCATATACATAATGCACCATGTATGAATACTTCAATTTCTATATTCACATTTTTGCAAATATGTTTTATTTCGTCAACTGAAAGTTCTCTTGCTAGTACACATCTTTTAAAGCCCATCTCTTGAATTTTTCTTGCTCCTTCTAGATTATATACTGTCATCTGTGTACTACTATGTACTTCTAGGTCTGGAAAGCTTTTAATTATAGCCTTTGCTAAGCCCAAATCTTGCACTATTATTGCATCTATTCCACATGTATATGCATATTCTACAAGTTCCATTGCTTTTGAGAATTCATCGTTTTTATTAATATGTTTAGAGTTAAATTTGTTTTAACATTTCTAAGTTTTGCATATTCTATTGCCTTTTTAGTTCTTCTCTGTTAAAGTTTTTACTATTCATTCTAGCATTAAATTCGTCAGCACCAAAATATACAGCATTTGCTCCATTTTGTACTGCTGATACTAGTGAATTCCATTCCCCAACAGGAGATAAAAGTTCTATATTATTCATATATTTAATTTTCCTCTCAATTTATTCTTAAATATTATACCACAAAAAGTGCAAAAAAAAGCCTCCCCTATTAAGGAGGAGGCTCTTCTGGAAAGAAGTCATCTAAAATGCATATTTCATTGTATTGTTCATGAAAGCTAAATAATATTTACCCTTACTTTGTCTTCCTCTATATCGCTTTCAGCATCACTATCGCTCATCGCTTGTGGTATAAATTTTGCTAAATATTTTACTGAAGCAATCTCTGCAAGTTCAACGATTTGTTCTATTAAATACCGAACGTCTTCAGAATTGTCTTTATCTGCTGTTCCTATAATATTTACAAAAGGTGCAACGTCACTTTCAGCACAATAAATATATACATCATGAATACTCATTTTTACTACTCCCCTTCATAAAAATTTTCCACTTCATGATTATATCAAAATAATAACAAAAAGTCAATTATGTAAATTAGTTTTGGTGACCCATACGGGAATCGAACCCATGATTCCACCTTGAGAGGGGTGGCGTCTTAACCGCTTGACCAATGGGCCATGTGATAAATTCTAGCTTAAACTAAATTTATTTCTATGACTTTTTTAGTATTTCATCTAATCTTTTTTCTTGTTTTGTTAAGTAAAGATATCCGTATTAGACCTTCGAATGCTGTTGAATACATGTATTCTGTGTGATTTGCATTTTTTGGTAAATGGTGGTTTTGTGTGTTTCTGCCTCTTCTTACAATTTCTTTTTCTTCGTCTGTTAAATCTTCATAGATTTTTTTTCTAAAATTTGGGCTTGTGCTCCTGCTTTTTACATATTTTATTGCTTCCCTATGAAGTTTATTTGGCTTTTTTAAATTTGTTGTTTCAATTAAGTAGTTTCGTATATGAAGTTCATATACTGCATCTCCAATGTATGCCCATGTAAGTGGCGACATTGTGTTAATTTTACTAAATTATCCATTTACTTTTTCTAATGTAACCCTTCCTATTTTTCCGGTTCTAAAGTCGTTTAGTATAATTGCTGATACCTTTTCATAATCTATTTCTCCACCTGAAATTATTGCTCCTCTTTTTTTTTCTTGCTATCATATTCATTAATTCAAATTTTTCATCGTCCTCTGGTATTATACTATTAAAATCGTCATCTGTCAATTTATATCTTGCAAAAAGTTCATTTTTATTGTTATTTTTAAATATTTTATCAAATTATATGCTATTTCGTCTTTGTTGATTAATTCATCTTTTATTGAACCTGTATGCAAGTTTTTAGTGCTACATCATGACTTTCAAATTTGGGCCATAAAACCCCTGGGGTATCTAATAGTTCTATATTGCTTGAAATTCTAAGCCATTGTTTTTTGTTTAGTAACACCTGGTCTATTGCCTACCTCCGCTGATTTTTTGTTTATCATTCTGTTTATAAATGAAGACTTTCCAACATTTGGTATGCCACATATCATTATTCTAATATTTTTGTTTATTCTTCCTTGCTTGCTGCTTTTTCCATTTCTTCTTGCATTAAATTTTGAACTGCCTTTAAAGTTTCCTTTGTTCCTTTTTTCTAAGTTAGAATCTGTTGGAATTGCAATTATTCCTTGGTTTTTAAAGCATTCTATCCATTTTTTGTTTTTTTCATCTGCCAAATCACTCTTATTTAATACTACTATTTTTTTTCTTATTTTCTGTAATCTGCTTTATATCTGGGTTTTGGCTTGCAAAGTGGTATACGTGCATCTAGTATTTCTATTATTACATCAATTAATTTTAGATCCTCTATTATTTGCTTTTTGGTTTTAAGCATATGTCCGAGGGTACCAGTTTATGTTAGATTTAGTATTTTTCTTCTTTATTTTCATTTATCATTTTTCTTGTCTCATTTTTTTTTTTTATACATATCCATTATTTATCACTTCCTTTTTTCTTATTAAATATTTCAGCACTAAATCAAAATCTACTTTCATTCATATCATTTCTCTTTGCACCTTTATTTGGGTTCATCTAGTTTCTTTTTTTGTTCTTTGTTTTCTAATTGTTTCTTCTCTCTTTCTAGTTCTTTCAAGCTCTTTTTAGGTGTTGGCATTTCTTCAGGCATCATTCCGCCAATATCTGCAATTGCCTTTCTAACTTTTTACCAACCTCATAATGTACATCTTTTGCCTCTTTCTCTCCTTTGTACATTATCTTTTAAAAGTTTTTGCTTAGTTTGATTTATTCTAAATAAATTAGCTACTAATTCATCTTCGTTCATATTATCTAAAATATCTTCTCTGTAACGTAATTTTTTTCTTTTTAAAAATATCATCAGCAGTTTCTCCATTATATAATCCTTTATATCCCGCATTATGAAATTCAGCCATATTTTTAACACCAGCAGCTGAAGCAACTTTTTGAAGCGTATAGTTGCCTTGCTTTGTTAATTTTCTTTGATAAAATCTTTTTTTCATCATCTGATAAAGAATCATATTCTTGTTCAGTTATTTCCTGCTTTCTTGTTTGAATCGCAAAATATGTTTGTCCTAAAGCAACAACTTCTTTATTTGGATCAGCATTTTGCACTATCAAATAAGCATATGTATCTTGATAGTTTATAATCTTTAATAATTTCTTCTTTCCCTTTACCAGTTTTTATTGGCTTGTTAATCTCAACAACCCAATCTTCTTCGCTTGAAATGCTGTTATTTGCTGATAAAACTGCTTTATCTATTACTTTTTGAAAATTTCTCCAGTCTTTGTATTCCAATACTTTTTTGTAATTCACGTGCATACCAATATTCATTTCCATAATCATCAATGTGTTTTATATTTTCAAAAAGTATTGTTAGAATATTTATTTCCAATTATCTTCATTGCTACCTCCATTTCTATTAATCATATTAAATTTTTTCTTTATGTTCACACTACCACATATTTTTTATAATTTTTTTTAGTAAAAATATAGTAAATACTCAAAAAGGATTTAGTGATTTTTCCTTTAATTATCTAATATCCTCATCTTTATTTTTTCAATTAGTAATAAATTTGTCTCCAAAGGTAATTTGGCAACAAGTTGTTGCCATTTTTCATCATAAGCATTTTTACTCATGAGCATATGTTCCACTATTATTTTCCGATTTAGAAATAATCCTATTGCATTTTTATTATCAAAATATCCATTAATATTTTTATAGTTAAAATAATATTCTTATTAAAATCATTTTTACGACAATCATATTTGTCTAACATATTTAAATCTTTAGCTATTTCAATTCTCATAAACTGACTTATAGGTTCAAATTCGTTAGTTATATAGGTCTCATTATTAGGGCTAATATAAAATATATAATTTTTGTTTGAAAGCATATTTTCAAGTTTGTCAATTCTTTTAAGTTTTAATTTTTCAATTAATATATTTTCATTTTTTATAGTTATGGTTTACTATGTGAGTATGTGCATGATTTACACTATTAGCATTAATACTATCTTTTTAAATTTGAGTTCCATGTTCGAAAACAATTGGATATTTTTGATAAACCTTTTTTAAAAATTTCTCTATATTTTCTTATTAATATTTTATATTCTTCCATTTCATCTATCATTAATTCAGACATTGAGTTAACATGCCTTTTTAGTTATTATTAATATATATCCATCTGTTAATGCACCTAATGATGGTGTTATATAAAAATACTTTGTTTCATTTAAAATTGTATTTTCTAATTTAGTTTTATCTATGTTACAAAAAGGACACTTTTTCAATTATATCGTTCATTTATTTTACCTCTCCCAGTTCCTTTCTTGCTACATGTTGAACTTCTGTTATTTTTATTTAACATATATTCACTTCAAGTTATTTTTATAACTAAATACTTCTTCTATAAAATCATTTATATCTTTTACTTTGTCTTTACCTTTAACCTTATACTCAATATATGATTCTTCAAGATTGCCAGATTTCTTGCTTTTATATTTTTTCATCTAGTTTAATCAAATCGTCTTTGGAATTAATTATTCCATTAACCTTTTTATTTTTTGCTCTATAACCCTCTATTGTTATTTTGCCTTCAGTAACTTCATACTTATATGTATTTTCATCATTGTAATATATAGAAACCAAGTATTCCGTACCCGCATCAATTCTAACATATATGAATAACGCATTGTTCCAATACATATATCATCTTCTTTTATAGTAATATTTTTTTATAGTTTTTATTACAAAAAAGCCATATGCATATACCTAATATTACTAAGATTATTATTGCTAAGAATATTAAACGTTTCTTATTCACTTTTTACTTTCCTCCAAATTTTCTAAATAATTCACCTTTTTTCCATGTTTTTTCGCATATTCTATTTCTGATTTTGTGCTTTCTCCTATATATCCTCCAACATTTATTACATAGATTTCATCTGCCATGTCTATTTTTCTTTTATGCATGTCGTCTAGCATTTCTTTTGGTTTTTGTTAAGGTTCCCTCGTCCATGTTTTCCCAGACTTCTGTATCTCCTGAATGTCCGTATAGTCCTACTGATATTACTATATAGCCTTTTAGTGTTAGTTCTTTTTTGTACTTTATAAAATTCATCTTTAAACCTTGTTGAACCACATAATGTTACTACTTTATATTTTCCTACCATTGGTTTTCTCCTTTTATATTAATAGTTAAGGGCGTATGCTATACGCCCTATTATTAGAATTTGTATTGATTCTGATCTGCTCTATCATCAAAGTTTCTATCATAATCTGTTGTTCCATAGAACCAGTCTGTTTTTTTTTTTTGAACTTCCCTTTTTCCACTACTTAGCCCGATATCCATTATTGCAAGTATTGGTATTATTACTGCAATTATTGATATGAATAGTGTTAACTAATTTGCTGTTTGAGCTTGTCCTGCTGTAATTACTTCTAGTGCTTTATATGCATCAACTCCAAAATACATACATTGTGCAATTAAATAAACTACTGCTCCTATCATTTTCTTTTTTGCAACAAGTAATTATACATGCAAAAGTTATAAACAACAATACAACTTCAAATGTTACATCCATAGGAACTATTGGGAACTTGCGTCTGCTGTAAAGCTAACATTACAATTAATCTAAATACCCAAAAAACTCCTGCAAATGCTGTAATCATGTAACCAAAACATCTTTTGTTCCCCTTGTAATTTTATTTGTTTATATTTTATACATTATTTTATCAATTGTCAATAATAATTACGTCTCTTTTTAAATTTTTATTATCTATCACACCTAAGCCTAAATATTTGCTATTATTGTAAATTGAATATATTCCATTTTCCAAATCTTCTTTTAGTTTTTACCCCATTTAGGAAAAAGCATTGTTTTTTTTATCATCTAAGTTTATTTTTGGAATATCTTTAAAACATTCTTCAATACTAATTATTTTAGCATTTTATCTAAATTTTCTAATGTACATGCATCTTTAATGTCAAATTTATCTACTCTTATTCTTCTTAAGTTTTGCATAAGTCCAACAGTTCCAAGTTTTGTAGCAATATCCCACATAGTACTCTTATATATGTTCCTTTGAGCAACTTACTTTAAAGGTTATTATATTATCCTCAAAATTTGATAAAGAAATTTCCATTATCTCTATTTCTCTTGCAGGTATTTCAATGGTTTGTTCAAGAGCTATTTTATGTAATTCAAATTTTGCTCTTGTTTTACTTACAAATACTTTTTGATATACTTTTTGAAACTTTTACTCCTTTTTTTCACATAAGCTTGCAACAAATCTGAAAGTTTCAGCAGTTACTCCCTCATATCTGAATCCGCCTGTATCTGTAATTATTCCTGTTAAAATACATGTTCCAATTTCTTTGGTTACTTCAATATTGTAGTAACAAAAGATAACTAGTAAAAAGTTGTGCACATGCTGGTGCATCTTGGTCAACAAAGTTGTAATCTGCAAACATTGTGTTACTGCTATGATGATCTATTGCAACTTTTGTTTTTGCATTTTCAAAATAATCAATACAATTATTTATAAGTTTTATGCTTGCACAATCTAGTGTTAGAACTAAGTCATAAGAAGCAACATCTGTTTCTTTCTTTATTTTATCTGCATCAGGCAGAAATTCAAATTCCTTTGGAAATTCTGGAATTATCACATCTGCCTCTTTATTTAATTGCTTTAATGCTAGTTCCATTGCTAATGCACTTCCCACAGCATCTCCGTCCGGATTTTCGTGTACCAAAATTGCAATAGTATTTGCATTTTTTATTTCTTCTAATATATTATCTAAAGTCATTTTTACCTCTTTCTCTTAATATTTATGCTACTATTTGTTCTTTGCGTTTAATCTTTCTTTTTTAGTTCTTTGTCTTGTTTGCTTATTTCTTTTAATATACTGTCAATTTTTTCTCCATGTTCTATTGAATCATCATATTCAAATACAAGCTCTGGAGTAATTCTTAAATTAACTGTTCTTGCAACTTGTGATCTTATGAATCCAGCAGATTCTTTTAATGCCTTCATCGTTTTTTTCATTACTCTTTGAATTTAATAAACTTACATAGACTTTTGCATATTTTAAGTCAGGGGTAACCTTAACTTTAGTAACGCTTATCATTCCAGTTGCATCTGGATTTTTGTTCATAAGTTATTATATGGCTTATTTCTTTCATAAGCTCTTCATTAATTCTTCCAAGTCTTGCCTCATTTTTACTCATAAAGCATCAAACTCCTTTTCTTTTATTTGTTTCCATGTTCTTGAGATATTTGTTGTACTTTAGACTTCTTTGTTCTTTTTTACTTCTTCCATTATATATACTTCTATAATGTCTCCAATTTGTATATCATTGAAGTTTTCAATTTGAAGTCCACACTCAAATCCTTTAGAAACCTCTTTAGCATCGTCTTTAAATCTCTTTAAAGATACTAATTTTCCTTGATGTATTACTACATTGTCTCTTATTACTCTTACTCCGGCATTTCTTTCAACTTTACCGTCTTTTACATATCCACCTGCAATAGTTCCAACATTTGAAACTTTAAATGTTTGTCTTACTTCAACATTTCCTATTACTTTTTCTTCATAAATTGGGTCTAGTAATCCATTCATCGCTGCTTCAACGTCTTCCAATGCTTGGTAGATTACAGAGTATAGTTTAATTTCAACTTCTTGTTTTTCAGCAGTTTCTTTTGCTGTAGCATTTGGTCTTACATTAAATCCTATAATTATTGCTTTTGCAGCTTTTGCAAGGTTTACATCAGATTCATTTATTGCTCCGGCACTAGAATGTATAACTTTTACTGCAACATCTTCATCAGATAATTTCTCTAATGATTGTTTTAATGCTTCTGCAGTTCCTTGAACGTCTGCTTTTACAATTATGTTTAATTGTTTCAAGTTTTCGTGTTCCATTTGCTCGAATAAGTTGTTTAAAGTTACTTTATTGTATGCATTCATTGCATCTTCTCTTGCTTTTCTTTCTCTTCTTTCTATTAAGTGTTTAGCCATTTTTTCATCTTTAACTTCATAGAAAGTATCTCCAGCTTCTGGTACTTTTTGTAAGTCCCATAATTTCAACTGGTGTAGAAGGTCCTGCAGACTTAACTTTTTTACCTTTATCATCTTTCATTGCTCTTATTCTACCAATTGATGTTCCAACTACTATTGTATCTCCAACATCAAGTTTACCTCTTTGAACCAATACAGATGCAATAGGTCCTTTTTGCCTTATCAAGTCTTGCCTCTATAACAGCTCCTTTAGCTTGCTTATTTGGATTTACTTTTAGGTCTTGCATATCAGAAACAAAAAGAAGTACCATTTCAAGTAATTGATCTATGTTTATATTTTGTTTTGCTGATATTTCAACAAATACTGTGTTTCCACCCCATTCTTCAGGAACTAATTCATATTGCATTAATTCTTGCTTTACTCTTTCAGGGTTAGCACCTGGTACATCAATCTTGTTTATTGCAACTATAATTGGAATTCCAGCTGCTTTTGCATGGTTTATAGCTTCAACTGTTTGAGGCATTACACCATCATCTGCGGCAACAACAAGTATTGCAACATCAGTTATTTGAGCTCCTCTAGCACGCATGCTTGTAAATGCTTCGTGTCCTGGAGTGTCTAAGAAAGTTATTTCTCTACCATTTATTGTTACCTTGTAAGCACCAATATGTTGAGTAATTCCTCCAGCTTCTCCCTCGATAACATTAGTTTTTCTTATTGCATCAAGAAGTGATGTCTTACCATGGTCAACGTGTCCCATAACAACAACTACTGGTGGTCTTTGAACTAAATCTTCTTCCTTATCTTCAGAATCATCAAATAGTATGTCTTCTTCTTTAACTTCTTCTTTCTTATTTGCTGTAACACCGAATTCTTGTGCTATTAAGAATGCTGTATCAAAATCAAGTTCTTGGTTTATTGTTGCCATTATTCCAAGATTCATTAATTTTGTAATTACTTCTCCACTTGTTTTCTTCAATTCAGCAGCTAAATCTTTAACACTTATATTCTTCTTCATCATTAAATTTTCTTGATTTAGACTTGTTCTGTCTTGTTTGCTCATTGAATTACTATCTTTAGCCTTGAAGCTTGCCTTTGTAGAATAATCTCTTTGATTTTCCTTTTCTACAATTTCAGTTTCTAATATATCATTTATCTTTTTATCGATTCTCTTCTCGTCTAATGGACGTTGACCTCTACCGAATCCTCCATTGTTGTAGCCACCGTTTTGGCCATTTCTGTTAAATCCACCGTTTCATTGAGAATCCACCATTCTGTCCATTGTTTCTGAAATTGTTTTGTCTTCCATTATTATCTGAGAAGCCATCTCTGTTATTTCTATTGAAGTTATTATCACGGTTAAAGTTTCTTCCATAATTATTTTGAGAGTTATCTCTATTAGAATTTCTTCCGTAACCATTTTGAGAATTATCACGGTTTCTAAAAGAATTGTTATTTCTATTTAGCCATTATTCTCAAATCTATTATTGAAATGATTGTTTCTATTGTCATCTATAGTTTCTTCCATTATTTTGACCGTTTTGTTTTCATTTCTACGATTTTCAAAAGGCTTTCTTGTTTTCTTCTTTTGGGTTTTGAACAGGTCTATTTAAAGTAGTTTTACCATTCTCTCTTGTCTCGGTATTGGCTGGTACAGAAACCTCTGGCTTTTTTTCTACTTTCTTTTCTTCCTGTTTTACAACCTCAACTTTTTTACTTCTTCAACCTTTGCTTCTGGTTTCTTTTTCTTTTTTACTTCAGGCTTCTTTGTTTCAACTTTTTCTTCTTTCTTTCCAAGTCCAAATAATTCATTAACAGTTAAAGGTTTATTTGGTTTTGTTTCTGTAAACAATATTGTAATCATTATTGTTTCTTCTTTTCAACAAAACCAACATCTTTTCTTTCTTTTGATTTTTTTTCTTTTTATTATCACTTTCATCATTCAAAAAATTACTTCTCTTCTAATGATTACAGGTGTTTCTTTCTTGTTCTTATTTGCTTGTTTTTTCGCAGTATCATCTTTTTTTCTGCCTTTTTTTTCTACTTTTTTATCTGCTGATGTTGCATTTGCTTTTTTTTTCTGTTTTGTTTGCTTCTTCATTCACTTACACCAGCCTTTTTTAATCATTGAAACCTCTATTCAGGTTGCTTTTGGCTTTTTCAAATTTTCAATTCCTTTGCCTTTTTCTAAAACTTCTTTACTTGAACGCCTATTTGCTAATTTTTTACTTTTAGTTTACCCAAGATAAAATTCACCCCAAAATTTATTTTTTCTGTTTTTATTTTCATTTTTTATTATTTATCAACAATTACACCTCTTAAACTTTCATAAATTTCATTGTCTATTTTAGTTTCAAAAATTCTTTTCTAATCTCTTTGATTTGATTGCTTTGTTTAGGCATTCTACATTATTACAAATATATGCACCTCGTCCATTAGCTTTTCCTGTTTTATCTACAAATTTTTCCATCATTTTGTTTTTATTCTTACAAGCTCGCTTTTATTCTTACTTTGCATACATCCTATATTCTTTGCGGTATCTTCTTTAAAAAACATCTCCTCCTATTCTTCTGTTGTAGATTCTGTTTTGCTTCAGATACATTTTCTATTTCTTCAACCTCATTTTTTCTTCATTTTTTCTTCTGTATCTTTTCTCTTGTTCATTTCATTCTTCTTGCATTTTTTGTAAGTTCTCTAAATTGAGATTCACTCTTTATATCGATTTTTCCAATTTGTTAATTTTAGCTGCTAATCTTGCATTTTGTCCAGATTTTCCTATAGCTAAAGATAATTGATCGTCTGGAACTATTACTTGTGCAAATTTTTTCTTCTTCTCTTACATCAACAGCCATTACCTTTGCTGGTAATAATGCTCCGCATATAAATGTTGATGGATCTTCATCCATTCTATTACATCAATCTTTTCACCATTTAATTCATTTATTATGTTTTGAAAACATATGCTTTTTAATTTTATCATTTACATGATAGTGTTCTGTTGGTATTTGCTCTTTTAAAGGCATAATTCCTTCTAATTTTCTAAGTCTAATACAACTGTTCCTTTATCTGCTTTTTGTATTATTCCTGTTACTATTTCGCCCTTTCTATCATTGTATTCGTCAAAAATCATGTTTCTTTCTGCTTCTCTTACTTTTTGAATAACGTGTTGTTTTGCAGCTCCTGCAGCTATTCTTCCAAAGTCTTTTTGGTTTTGTTTCAATATTTATTATATCTCCAATTTTTGCTTTCTTTTCAATCTTTTTAGCATCTTCTAAAGATATTTGTAATTGACTATTCTCAACTGTTTCTACTACTTCTTTTTGTGCATATACATGAATTTCACCTGTTTGACTATCTATTTCAACTTTAACATTTTCAGCTGAATCGAAGTTTTTCTTGTATGCTGCAACAAGTGCTACTTCTAGTGATTCTAATAAATAATCTTTACTAATTCCTCTTTCTTTTTCTAATTCGTCAAGTGCCATAATTAATTCTTTGTTTTCATTACTCTTCATTTTTCTTATTCCTCCCTTTAATTCCAATCAAACATGGTTTTTATTTGACCTATGTTTTGTCTTTCTATTTCAAAAATTCCATTTTGCGTTTCTAAACTTATAATTGTTTCTGAATAGTCTTTTAAAATACCTTCATATTGCTTTTGCCCATTAAATGGTTTGAAAAGCTTTTACTTTTGTACTTTAGCTCAATATTGCATTGTAAGTGTTTATCCTTTTTTTCAAAAACGTTCTACTCCAGGTGAAGATACTTCTAAGAAGTATTGATCTTTGATATAATCCGCCTGGTCTAGAATTTCATTAATATTGTTGCTAACTAATTCACAATCTTCTATTGATATGCCTGTATCCTTATCAATATAAACACGTAAATAGTAATCTTTTTCCTTCTTTTACATATTCACATCATAAAGATTATACCCTAATTCTTTAATCTTAGGGCTCAATAAGGCTTTCAACCTTTTCTTCAATCTTTGCCAATTTACATTTCTCCTTATTCTCAAAAAAGTTAAGAGTGGGCTTTGCCCACTCTTTAAATTTTTATTTAATTGCTATATTAATATACCACACTTTTCTTGAAAAAATCAAGAGTTTTTAAGGAATTTTTAATTATTTGTGGTGTAAATATTTCTACCGTTATTTTAGTTTTTTCTATTTCTTCTAGACTTAAGCCAGTTACTTTTTACTAATGAGTTCTATATTGATATTCTCTTTTAGCATATTTTTTTGCTATTTTCAGTTTTGCCTTTAGCTTCTCCTTCTGCGATACCATCTTCCCTTCCACATTTATATCCTTCATCTTGTGCATATTCTGTTGAGGCTTGTTCATCTCTTTATTTGCCATTTCACTCCTATTTACTCTATTCTTCTTAATTGCAATAAAAATCGTTCGTCAAATTTTTACATTTTTCGACAAACGATTTTTTTCATATATACTAATCTGAGGTCCGGCTTGGGATGAGCTGAAAGCTAGACTTGACAAGCTCTTAAATTTTCCTTTCTAGTACAAAAAAATATGGCATGTAATTTACACACCATATTATACAATATCGAAAAACACTATTTATTCGGCTCAGACTTGTCCAGAAAAAATCCAAAAATTTCTCCCGCAGCTGGGATATCAGATGTTAGAGAAACTAGAGGGCGCAAACAATAGTCATCGCCGCTCGCACCGCCATCGGAACAGAACAAGTAGTCGCATGAGTCCGCAAAACCATCGTACACGCCGCCAGGCCCAAAGCCAGCAAAATAAGAGTAAGCAATGACCCCACGAGAAGCCAGCCAATAATAATAAGTACATTCGCTTCCAAATATCATTGCTTTTGCGTTATCTGCTATTGTACTTGATACTACAGGTACTCCTTCTGTACTCTCTATGCTTGAATCTACTACATAATAATATCCATCTAATGGGCATTTCCCTAAAGCTGCTCCACTATCACTTATTCCTTCTGGGTGACTTGGATCATAAAACACTCCTGAGCTATTATTCGTATTATAATCTGTTATTGCTGTCCACATATCTCCTAAGTCCTTTAGTTTCGTTGTTAAATTGCCTGTTGTATTCCATTTACTATTCAAGTAATACATTCCTCCTGCTGGGGTATATCCTAATGCTCTATTTACATCTTCTATTGTCATTCCTCTTTGCATTTGTTCCATACAGTTCTTTACACATTCTATTTATTTCTTCTACTGCATTGTTTATGCAGTTGCTCCTTTTAAAGTATATTTTATTTGTTGTTGGGTGTTCTGTTGTTAATAATAATACTTCATTTAATCCATCGTTATCTTTATCCTCATATCCAAATACTACCCATTTTGTTTCTTCTGCATTTAAAGTTAATGTTTGATCTGACTCATCTCCACTCTTTGCTGATGTTATACTCTGTACTTCCTGTTTTACTTTCTGTCTCTCCTATTTGCTGTCCTATGCTTAATGTTCTTCCTGTACTATCTCCATCATTAAATGCTTTACATCTTGCACATGTACACCTTATTTTTTGCTCTTGTACTATCCGTGTATTGCCAATTATGTACTGCATTCTGTGACTCCTACTCGCTCTAATTCTCCCATTAACTCATCAACTCTTGTCTGCTCTTGTGCTACTTTATCGTTCGTTCCTGATACTGCTTTCTCTGCACTACCAAATAAATCTCCTTTTATCGCTAAGTTTATACTTTTACACCTACTAATATTAACAGAATTATTATTGTTATTATTAGCGCTATTAATGTTATACCTTTGTTTTTCTTCATTTTCATTTTCTCCTTTTTTAAAACTCTAATTTTTGCACTTTGCAGCCAAACGCAGGAGTTATATATTTTTTCGAAAAAAACAATCGAAGAATCAACGGCTTCACTCGTGACCCTCGTAGCCATTTCGATTTTTCTTGAGAACAAAACATATATAACTCAAGGCGAGATTTGGCGGACTTTACAGTACAAAATTAATTAAAATACACAACAAAAGAGCCAGACTTTTATCCATCACAACTTTAATAAAGTATATGGGAATATGCTTGTTTTTTTTCTAATGAACAGAATGTGTGTGTGTGTGTGTACAGCCTCAAGGCTTACAGCTACTGCTAAGTTCATTTTTCTCCTCCCTTGGTTGCTTTTTACTTTTTTTCTTTTTTATTTTATAACAAAAATTACGAATTGCAAGCAATTTTTGCAATTTGTAATATTTTTTAATATAAAAAAACTTCAGTCTCACACAAATATACTTTTTATTATTCCATTTTCTATACTTACGCTAAATATATTTTTAATATTATAAGCACTATTGGTCCTACGAATAGTCGAAGTACGCCTATTATTTTAAAACCAGTATACATGGCAAGTAACGTAAATATTGGGTGTATTCAATTTTTCCACTTACAATTCTTGGTTCTAAAAGTTGCCTTGCTATTAATATTATTGCAAAAATTACTATTATTGCTATTCCTAGGTTTATATCTCCATTTAATGCCTCTATTATTGCCCAGGGTACCATTACTGTACCAGAGCCTAGTATTGGAAGTGCATCTACAAAGCCTATTGCTAGTGCTGTTAAAAATGGATATGGAACGTTAAAGTGGAAGATTTTTAGGATATATAACCCCACTAATACTATAATAAAAGGAAATTATAATTAATATTGCCTCTGCCTTTAAATAATTTCAAGCTCTCTTACAATGCTTCTAGTATGTGTGCCAATTTTCTTTGCCCATTTGTGTGGTAGTTGGTGTTCTATTGTGTCTGCAATATATATTTTATCTATACATATAAAATATGTTGCAAGTAAAGTAATAAATGTATAGATTGCAATTGTAGGAATTTCTGATATTATTTTGTGTTTGCCTTTGTAAGCACTCCTGAAACATAATTTGTTATAAAAGCTAACTACTTTATCACTAGAGTTTTCTAGAATAGTCGCAACTTCCATTGGTAATTTTGTATTTCCTGTCTTTATACTTCCTATATAATTTTTTACTTGGTCATACATTAGCTGAATGTAATTGTTTAGGCCTTTTAAAAGATTTGAACTCTCTGTTATTAATGTAACTATTCCCCAAACAAGAAGTGCAAGTATTATTATAAAGATTATCACTATAACCATAATTGCACATTTTTTCTTTCAAGCTTAGTCCTCCTAGATAATCTTTTTATAAGAGGCTCCACAAGAAGCGATATTACAAAACCAATTAAAAATGGCATATAAAAATTGCTAGTTTAAATGATAAAAATATTAAAACTAGTGAGAGTATTAACATTAATATATTTTTTTGTAATTCTTGTCCAATATCCAACATCTATAATCATTAATTTTTCTCCTTATGTACTAAAATGAAGGCTGGAATTTAAACCCAGCCTTTATGAATTTTCTTCCTAATTTTATTATTTAATTTTAAAAAAGAAAATTTATACATTTTTTTCTAATATGGTCTCCATGGTGGTTGCATTGGTCTTGTGGACGTGGTGGCGGTGGCATAGGTGGTCTTTGATTTCTTCTTAACAATTCTCTTAAAATTAAAATTTGAATTAAATCTCTTAACATGAAGTTTTGCTGTCTTGTTTCCCTCTCATTTCTGGTTCTTTTGCATTTGATTTTCTAACATCTCCATTTTTTTAGGAATTGGTCTTTGTGCATTTACGTTTTGGTTTGGTCTTTCTACTGGTTCAACATTCATGAATACTTCGTCAGTCATGCTATTTATTAAGTCCACTGTTATTTCTCTTTTGGCTATTCTGCGTGCAAACTCTACATACCATTGGATATACAATTCTATATATATCTGGATACATTGTTTCTATAATTTTGCAGATGTATTTCTATTTTGATTGTTTATATAGTTTGTATCATAAATAGTTATCATAAGAATTTGTATAAATATTGTTTGGTATTTGGCTATAGCCTAAAAACACTTCTCATATATTCTTCATAATCCATTATCTTCCTCCTATAATCTGTTTTAAATATATGCACTAAGGGCAAAAAAAGTACAAAAAATAAAGAGGCTAGAAAAGCCTCTTTATCTATTCAAAATTACTTTACATTATCAAGCACAATGGTTGGAATTCGTGTGATTCCGTTATTTTTTGGCAAACATCAATTGAATGAAACCATCTAGCAGATAGTTGTTCCTATCTACTATTATTGGATGTGGCAGATGACCGGATTCTTGGTAAAAAAGATTCTGTTTTCTTATATCTCTTACCAAGATAGCTCTCAGACATGATAAGTTTACCAAAATATTATCTATCTTTTCGAGTTGTTATCCCTCTCTTGGTAAATAATATCCCTTCTTTTCTCTTTTTTGCCTCATGTTGCTTGCCAAGAACCGCTTCTTTATTTCACTTTTTTGCTTAGATGGTGCTGCTAGCCAGTTTTCTGTACTGACGTTCCGTCAGGTTGCCTTTATGTCCATTACATTCAGAACATGTTGGTGCAAGGTTGTTTGTGATATACGGACCGCCCAAATCTTGTGGATATAAGTGATCTATTGTAATATCACTGTTTGAAAGTTTCCTGTCCACAATACCAACAAGTTTTACCTTTGATGGCTATTGTAAGCTCTATTCATAAAACTGTGTGAATACGCCCCTGGGGAGTATCTTTAGAACTCCGTCCTCCATTTTTGCTTTTTTACTTTCATAGTTGAATTTTTGGGTAATTCGATAATCATCTAATTTACCTCCTGCTATATTATTATTCTTAAATATTATATACCAGTTTTACATAGTTTTCAACTATTTTTCTTTGTTTGGTTTATATACACAAGTTTCATTGATAATTTATCTGGTGATATTTTACTTAAGAAACGTAATACTTTTATTTTAAAACCTGGTACAATTACAAGTTTTCCTTTTTTAAAGCTTTATCTATTCCATATTTTGCAACATATTCACTAGATAATGCTTTTTATGCTGAAGTGTACATTTGCAACATTATTAAAATTTGTTGCAACAGGTCCTGGGCATAATACACTTACCTTTACATTTGATTTTTCTCTTCTCAATTCTTCATATATACTTTCTGTAAGTCTTAATACATAAGCCTTTGAGCTATAATATGCAGCCATAAGTGGTCCTGGTGCAAAGCCTGCTATTGATGCAACATTTAGAATTCTTCCTTCATTCTTGGCTACCATATCTTTTAAAAATAATTTTGTTAAAATATGAACAGCTGTAATATTTGTATTTATAAGGTTCACTTCTTTTTCTAAATTTGTTTCTGTAATTTTTCCAAATACTCCAAATCCTGCATTATTTATTACAAAATCTATATTTTCATTTTTTAAGTTCTTCATATAGTTCTATACACTTTTCTTTTTGTTGATATATCCTTTTCAATTATTTCTAACATTTTCTCCTAATTCTTTTTTTAAGTTTGATAGTTTCTCTTTGTTTCTTCCAACTGCAAATACCTTGTATCCTAGTTTTACCAAATATCTTGCCATATCACGTCCTATTCCGGAAGATGCTCCAGTAACTAATGCATTCATTCCATTTCCTCCTTTTTGCTATACATTATACCATATTTTATATAAAAATTACTTTTTTTTCTTGACGAATTTTATTATTCATTGTACAATAGTTTCAGGTGTTGATTAATGAAAGAATTTAAATTGATTTTTATGATAAAACTAGCTTAAAAAAGCTATAACCTAGATGAAAGCATGAGATATCAACTTGCAATGCTTGGCAATTTAGATGTTTTTTACTAGAAAACATTCTGAAAATGTTGCCAGTATAACTTGTAGAATATGTGAATATTTGCACATGAAAGACTATTTCACTGTGTACTGTACATTATGTGCATACTTGCATGATATTGGCAAACAGTTTATTCCTCCAGCAATATTACAAAAACCTGCTGCTCTTACTACTGAAGAATTTGAAATAATGAAACCCACACTACAATAGGTCATGAAATGTGTATGAGGGATGCAAAGTTACGCCCATACGCAGATGGTCCTTGGGTGTCATCATGAAGGTTTAGATGGATCTGGCTATCCTCGTGGGCTTACATATAAAGAAATTCCATTAGAAGCCAAGATCATTCGAGTTGCAGATGAGTTTGATGCTATAACAAGTAAAAGGCAATATAAAACACACATTGGAGTTACTGAAACTCTAAATATACTGGTAAGTGAAACTAAGCCAGCAGAAGGTCAAAATATGGAAAAGTTGAACCAAAATTTGTAAAAGCTTTAATTAAGGTAATCGCTGATGATGTAGAATATGAACTTTATAATGTAGGATTATATGTTGACTACCTAAAGGAAGAAATAAAAAGACTTGAACAAATTGGTAATTACATAAAAAAATGAATACTACTCACAGCGAAACTGATAAAGCTTATTATTATGGTGTAATAAAAACCACTTTTCAACCTGGAGAAAATCTAGAAAACTATGAACAAGTTCTTTTTTAGAATACAAAGAAGCTTATGATACTCGTAAACAAGGAATGGCAGATTTAGCAGTAGAATTAAAAACAATTAAAAATTGAAAGTATAGTAACAAAAGAATGTAGATTTTATTTTCTACATTCTTTTTACTATCTGTTTTAAATTGTTTACAAGATACTTTACATCTTCTTTTTGTGTTTTCTTTTCCAAATGTAATTCTAAGAGATCCTTGTAAATATTCCATTTTCTGTTCCTATTGCTACCAAAACATGTGATGGAGCCGTTGAGCCCGTATTATGCAGAACCTGTTGATGCAACATATTCCCCTTTTCATCTAGCTTTAATAATAAGTCTCCTCCATCTACTCCTTTTAAATGAAAAGTTTGCATTCCCTGGAAGTCTATTTGACCTATCTCCATTTAAAATTGCATCTGGAATTTCTTTTTTCAACTCTTGAAATATAATAGTCTCTTAAACTTTGCAAATGTTCATTGTAATTATCTATTGTTTTATACGCTATATCAATAGCTTTCAAGCCCTCACAATTCCTGCTGTGTTTTTCTGTACCTGCTCTTTTATCTTTTTCTTGATGTCCTCCATCTTGTAGTTTTTGAAATTCTATTCCTTCTCTTACATATAATGCACCAACGCCTTTAAGGTCCATAAAATTATGAGCAACATAGATAAGCTATCTATATTCATTTTTTGCACATCTATCCTAATGTTTCAATAGCTTGCTTTTTACTATCTGTATGGAAATTATATTGTGCATTTTTGCAATTTTCCTATTTCTTCTAATGGTTGAATTGTACCTATTTCATTGTTTGCAGTCATTATTTATTAGTATTGTGTTTTTGAGTTATAGCATTTTCAAGTTC
>VOFC01000187.1_pt1 | contig 33549 bp, 42 predicted proteins | sample 5384161 | NCBI WGS metagenome assembly VOFC01 (sample SAMN12384722, study PRJNA508395) | human gut metagenome | isolation source: healthy gut B | host: Homo sapiens
CGGCGGCCGTAACTATAACGGTCCTAAGGTAGCGAAATTCCTTGTCGGGTAAGTTCCGACCCGCACGAAAGGCGTAATGATCTGGGCACTGTCTCAACAGCCCACCCGGCGAAATTGTAGTACCGGTGAAGATGCCGGTTACCCGCGACAAGACGGAAAGACCCCATGGAGCTTTACTGTAACCTGATATTGGGTTTCGGTATTTTATGTACAGGATAGGTGGGAGGCAATGAAACTATGGCGTCAGCTGTAGCGGAGCCAACCTTGGGATACCACTCTTAAGATGCTGGAATTCTAACCTGCGGCCGTTAACCGGTCGGGGGACATTGTCAGGCGGGCAGTTTGACTGGGGCGGTCGCCTCCGAAAGAGTAACGGAGGCGCTCAAAGGTTCGCTCAGCATGGACGGAAACCATGCCTTTGAGTGTAAACGCATAAGCGAGCCTAACTGCGAGACCGACGGGTCGAGCAGAAACGAAAGTTGGAGTTAGTGATCCGGTGGTATGTGAGTGGAAATGCCGTCGCTCAACGGATAAAAGCTACCCTGGGGATAACAGGCTGATCTCCCCCAAGAGTCCACATCGACGGGGAGGTTTGGCACCTCGATGTCGGCTCATCACATCCTGGGGCTGAATTCGGTCCCAAGGGTTCGGCTGTTCGCCGATTAAAGTGGTACGCGAGCTGGGTTCAGAACGTCGTGAGACAGTTCGGTCCCTATCTGTCGTGGGCGAAGGATATTTGAGAGGAGCTGTCCCTAGTACGAGAGGACCGGGATGGACGCACCTCTGGTGCACCGGTTGTTGTGCCAACGGCATAGCCGGGCAGCTACGTGCGGATCGGATAAACGCTGAAAGCATCTAAGCGTGAAGCCGACCTCAAGATTAGATTTCCCATAGCATAAGCTAGTAAGGTCCCCGGTAGACTACCGGGTTTTCTCCTATCCTTAGTCGGTCAAAATCATTTTACAATAAAAGCTCCAAAGTTTCCAGTATGTTATGCAAGCTTCCTGCCTATAAACAATTCTATCACCTTATGCCTGCCCTGTAAGCAGCCGGAGTGCTGCCTGTAATGCCTTTTAAAAACCTTGCCGAAATAACTGGGGCTCATGAATCCGCACATTTTCCCTATCTCGGAAACGGGCAGCGCGGTTGACAATAATAGCTGTTTAGCTTTTGCGACCCTTATTCTTTTCAGCTGCTCCATAACTGTCATGCCGCACTCCGCAAAGTAGCGCCGGCAAAGCGTATATTTGCTCAGCGAAAGCTCTGACGCTATTTCTTCAAGTGAAATATCCTTTGAAAACCGGCTTTCGAGTATCTGCTCAACCCTGCTTTTCAGTGAAACATTTTCGCTGAATACTTCTTCTAAAAACATGGTCAAAAAATGAGTATCCTACGGCAGACCGAGATATACAGGTGCTGTAGCGGCAGCAGAACTGCTCAAGCGATGCGGCGGCATCCTGCAGTTCGTTTGATATTCTGAATCTGAAATATCTGCCGGCTTTGTAGTAGTCAAGTATACCGTCAAGTCCGTAAAATGTAACATAGCCGGTGCAAAATGTGAGTCCAGCCGCACGGTAACCGTGCGGAACGCCACTGCGGCAGAAAAAGCCCTTCGCCGGCGCCAAGCTCGAAGGTCTCGCCGTCTACGTTGAAAACGCCTTTTCCTTTTGTCACCCAAAGGCAGTGATGGCAGTAAAATCCGTTTTCTCTTACTATGGATTTCTGTGAGTTGTTTGTTCCGCAGCTCATTATTACAAGCGGCAGACCGTATTTTTTCGCCGAACAGCCTGTAATTGTACATAGTTTCATTAAACATCTGCAATATCCTTATACTAAAAGCGGTAATCCGAACCAAAACATCTTATTTGAAACAATATCATTATATTACAAATATTATCGCCTGTAAATATAAAATTTTATTCCGCATGAAACGGGACGGTGCGGCAAAAATAAGCGCAGGGGGGACGATCAAATGAGAAGATTTGCCGCATTCATACTGTCTTTTTTATCGGCATTGCTGCTGCTGTCAGCCACGGCTTACGGAATTTTCAAGTTAAGCAGACCGAAGGCTGAGGAAAAATCATCCGCGGAAGGCGAAAATAAAACGCCTGACGCCGAAATTCCCCTGATAGCGGTGTACGATGACGGTGCAGAAGTTTATGCAGCGCTGCTGACCTTACATGTTGCTGCCGGAAAATGCGACGCTAAGCCAATCTGCAATATTGAAGGTGAACCCTTGAGGGAATATCTTGAAAACAACGGATTTTACCCGTTTGTCGAGGCTGTGAAAAACACGTCCGGCGTGCCCGACGCACACTTTTTGAAATTTAATGAAAATTCTTTTATAAAAGTTGCTGACAGATCAAACAATTTGGTATATAATGAAGGAGCATCCGGAGAAAGACTGCTTACCGGCAGTCAGGCAAGGTCTATGCTTTGCGACGACAGTTTTGCTTATCTTTGCCGGCAGATAGCCGAGGGCAGCATGGATGATGCGCTTTTGTCAGAACTCTTATACTTTGCAAATACAGTGGAAAATGATCTGTCGTACCCGGAATTGTATGATCTGATTTGTAAATAGATGTTTACGGGGGCTAATAAATGAAAAGATTGATAACCGCCTTTATGGTTATTGTGATAACGCTTTTGTGCGGCTGCGATACCGCTTATATACAGTCGAGCGAGACAGCTCAAAGCTCCGAACTTTGTGACACGCGTGATTCATGCGTCGATTTTGCGTGCTATCCGAAAAATTGCAGCTACGGCGTGGTCGATAAATTCGACCGTCCGCAGTTTTGTAATCTTACCGATATTCAGAAAAGTCTATACATAATAATGGATAACGCCGTGTTCGAAATGCAGACGGGTTATGTAGATCTTGGGGTATGCAGCTACCGTGACCTTGAACTTGCGTATTTCGCAATGAGGCGTGACAGACCGGAGTATTTCTGGCTATCCAACGAGTATTCGCTCAAGCAGTCAGGCGACAGACGCATGATACGCTTTGCCGAAACCGATAAAGACTGGCTTTTCAGCGCGGTGGAAAGGGCTGATACCGAAGCGCTGATAAGAGATTCGATAGTAGAGCTCTATGATGCGATAGGCGAGGGAAAAAGCGAGTACGAAAGGGAGCTTGCGGTGCATGATGCCGTATGTGAAATGACGGAATATGATCAGGCTGCCGCCGGTGACCCTTCACTCAGCAAAAGCGCATGGAACGTCGCAGGCGTCTTCGATGACGGTTCTGCGGTCTGCGAGGGCTATGCCAAGGCAATGCAGCTTCTCTGCTTTTCGGTAGGTATTAACTGCGGACTTATTACGGGTAATGCCGAAAGCCCTCACATGTGGAACTATGTGAAAATAGGCGGTTCGTGGTATCACATTGATGTTACGGCTGACGACTGTGCCGACACGCCGTACATGGCATTTTTTAATGTAACCACGGAAAGCATATCAAAGGGCAGGACAATCGACCGCGAAGCGCGCGATCTTACCGACGAGCAGCTCGAGAGCGGAACCTACAACTGTTTTGTGCCGCCCTGCAACAGCACCGAATATAATTATTTTGCGGTGAACGGGCTTTACATTGCCGATATGTCACAGCTTGAGCCTACCTTTGTAAGCATGGTGGGATCATATGCGAAGGAAGGCAGAAAATCAGCCGAGTTTTATCTTGATCCGCAGCTGGGCTTTGTCTATGGGGAAACACCGGTGTCAAATGTACTTGATGTTTCAAGATGTATTTCCGATATAAACGAGCTGCTGCCTAAGTCTGATAAAATTGTAAGATACACGGTCGAGGGAATAACCGGCTCGTGCAGCTTCAGAATTTCGTGGTGAGATATCAAAGGACTGCTTTAAAACAGTATTTTGAAATGAAAAAGCGCCGTGTTATTACGGCGCTTTTCTTCATGTATATAATTGTATTCAGGACTTATGATGCTATTTTAAGTCTCAGTCTTAATTTATCGCTGATCATGGCTATGAATTCAGAATTGGTCGGCTTGCCGCGGTCATTGTGGACGGTATATCCAAAGTATGAATTGAGCACCTCGACGTCTCCGCGGTCCCACGCGACCTCTATGGCATGGCGTATGGCGCGCTCGACCCTCGACGAGGTTGTGGAGTATTTTTTCGCGACGGCTGGGTAGAGAACCTTGGTCACAGAATTGATAACGCCGGGGTCCTTGACCGACATTATAATGGAGTCGCGCAGATAATGATATCCCTTTATGTGAGCAGGTATGCCGACCTGATGTATTATTTCGGTTATCATAAGTTCAAGATCAGTGTCGGTCACAGGGGTGTTGTCTGCGACGATAACGCGTGATTTTTTCTTTCTGCCGCACATCTGGAGGATCCGTTCGCCGAGTATGGAAAAATCAAACGGTTTTATGAAAAAATAAGCCGCTCCAGCCGACATTGCTTCTGCCTCAAGGCGCTGGCTGCCGAAGCCCGACATCACAAAAATACAGCGGATGTTTTATGCTGTTGTTTTCAAAAAGTGTATTCATAACGCCTATTGCATCGACGTTAGGCATAAACATATCTGAAAGTATGGCGTCCGGCTTCATGCGCATTGCAAGGTCTATCAGCACCTTGCCGTCCTTCTGGCACTGAACAGCCTCCATGCCGTATGATTTAATTATGCTGGCGCAAGCGCCGCCAAATTCTGTGCTCTCATCTGCTATAAGTACCTTTAGTTTGTTTTCCATTTTATTGCCTCCTAAGACTTTATGTACCATATTTTACCACATTAGTCCGGGAATTGCAAGAGTTAATTTCCAACTTTTGGCATTTTTTTCTGACAGGCAATAAATATGCAGGTTATATGTCGATTTGGAGCACACGGCAAAAACAATTTACATGTCAGGCAGATGGCTCACACGGATTTTTATATTATGGATAGGCATGTAAATTTTAGTTATGGGTGTACAAAAAAACAAATGGCTAATTGAATTTTTGTAGGGAACGACCTATGTCTGTCAATTAATCATACGATTGTATTTACCGCTAAACTGAAATTTATCAGTATAAAAACCGATAATAACGGCAGGAGACAAGCCCCAGCCCTACGACGTACTAATTAAATTTTTTGGCTTTTTACACCGTTAAACTAAAATTCGATCTGACATACAAAAAAACGGCAGGGGGTGTCCTGCCGTTTTGCTTGCTTTTTGATATGTTTTATGGGTGCAGAATGATTTTACTGCACTGTGCTCATTTCTGCCGAAATAAAACTTCCGACCTCTTCGGGCTCAATGTTCAGCACATAAGAAAACTCATCGTGTATAAGACGCTGTCCCTCTTTGAGCGCGCGCTCGTCGGCTATATGCAGTCTTTTGCCCTTTTCGGCAAGCTCCTTCTGATGGCTGCGGAGTGTTCTTACCATTAAAAGGCAGCGCTTGCGGTCGCCCGACGTTATTATTTCGTTATATCTCAGCTTGCGTTCATTATCGTCATCGACCCATATGTTGGGTTCGGCAGGCAGCTCTCTTATAATGCCTATGATCTCATCCGCCGTCATTACCGTCCGCACCTTGCCGAGAAGTATTTCATTGTCAGCCGGCAAAAAAACAGTGGATGATGTCTGCGCCTTCGGACGCAACACATAATAAGTTCTTGTAACCTTTCCTATAGTTTTTTCTCAATATTTTCGACAGTACACACTCCGGTCGTTCCGTACATGACCGTATCATTCAACTTGAGCATTTTTTCCTCCATTTTTCAGCTCACCGCGGCTTTGATCACACCCAGCCGCCATTTGTCGCTTTTGCCGCAACACTTTATTAATCCTTTGTTAATAATTATATCATCTTACAAGGAAAAATGTAATAGCAAAATTCGACAAATATTGTATAAAAAACATGGGCAAAACAATCTAAAAAAGCATTAAAGCACTGAAAAACAATGCATCTGCCGGGTTTCCTATGTTGATTATTGACTGAAATGATCCGGTCTAATCAAAAAGCGGCACCCGTTTCGGGTGCCGCACAGTCTGTCTGAAGATCTGAATTTGAATCTCACTGCGGCATTCACGCCGCATACAGAGCACTTTTGAATTTTTACTTTTTATCCTTGCCGGAGGACGCCTTGCCGAGTATTGCCGTTACAATTATTATTACGGCGATTATCACAAATATAGTCAGCATGCCGATCCCCATTTTGGGAAGGTATTTTACAAAATTTTCAGGGTCGAACGTTATTGCCAAAGTATTGAGCAGCGATTTAAAAACATCATGAGAAAGTACCTCCGTCAACCGAAAAAGTTCAGGATTATACCGCCGGCGATGACCGACGCGACCTGACCGGAAACGTTTACACCGATAGAATGCATAAGCAAAAAGTTCTGCGGATCTTCCTTGAGACCCATTTTGTGAACTATTCTGCCCGACATCGGGAAGGCTGAAATTCCGGCAGCACCTATCATGGGGTTTATCTTGTTTTTGAGGAAAAGATTCAAAAACTTTGCAAAAAGCACACCGCCTGCCGTGTCAAATATAAAGGCTATAAGACCAAGACCGAGTATCAGCAGCGTGTCGACCTGCAAAAAAACTTTTCGGCGGTCATCTGTGAGGCGACCGTGATGCCGAGGAATATTGTCACAAGATTTGCAAGCACCTTCTGTGCGGTATCTGAGAGGGAGTTCAGCACTCCGCACTCGCGTATGAGGTTTCCGAACATAAGGAAGCCTATCAGCGATGCTGCCTGCGGAACTATTGCCGCGACCACCAATGTAATAATGATCGGGAACAGTATCCTTGTCAGCTTCGAGACTGACTTCTGCTCGTACGGCATTCTTATAAGGCGCTCTTTCTTTGTTGTAAGCAGCTTTATAACAGGCGGCTGGATAATGGGTACAAGCGCCATATACGAATACGCTGCCACCATTATAGCACCCTTATAGTCCGAGCCGAGCTGCGTTGCCACAGCTATTGATGTGGGGCCGTCGGCAGCGCCGATTATGGCGATTGACGCCGCATCCTTTTCGGGGAAGAACATGGATGCCATGCAGAGCGTAAAGAATATGCCGAACTGTGCGGCTGCGCCGAACAGCATAAGCTTTTGGGTTTGCAAGGAGCGGACCGAAGTCGATCATTGCACCTATTCCTATGAAAAGCAGCAGAGGAAAAAGCTCGTTTGCGATGCCGGCGTTGTAAAGCGTCGTGAGCGGACCGGACTGCAGCACGGCGTCCGGAGCCGGGAACATTGACCAGTATCGTGCCGAAGCCGATGGGCAAAAGCAGGGTCGGCTCCATTTCCTTCTTGATTGCAAGAAAAATCAGCACAGCACCGATAAGTATCATGACGCCCTGCTGCCAGGTAAATTTCAACAGGTTTTCGTACAAAATATCCATCTGCCTACCATTCCTTCCGATAATCCAAAATTATTATTTTATAATAATACCATTATATTTACAGAAAATCAACCTTTGAAATATACATAATATACCGAAATTTAAAAAAACAGTATATTTTAGGCTTCTATTTCCTTGTAAAAAACAAAAAAAGTTGTGATATACTGAAAAATAATTTTATTAAACGGGGAATTGTAATGAGGATCGTAATTAAGATCGGAACGTCTACGCTTACACACAGCAACGGAAATATGAATATAAGACATGTTGAAAGACTTTGCTGCGTGATCAGCGATCTGAAAAACGCAGGGCATGACGTGATCATGGTGTCGTCCGGCGCTATAGGCATGGGAGTGGGCAGGCTGTCGCTGAGGGAAAAGCCTCAAAGATATGCCGACAAAACAGGCGGCGGCGGCGGTCGGTCAGTGCGAGCTGATGTATACATATGACAAGTATTTTTTTCGGAATACGGTCACACCGTAGGGCAGATACTGCTGACCGGAAGCGACCTTGAAAATACGGAACGCAGCCGCAATTTCAAAAAACACGGTTGAACGCCTTCTTGAAATGGGCGCACTGCCCATTATAAACGAAAACGACACAATAGCCACCGATGAGATAGCGGTCGGCGACAACGATACGCTTGCGGCGATTGTTACTGCAGAGACCGAATCCGATCTGCTGATACTGCTTTCGGATATCGAGGGGCTTTACACAAAGGATCCGCATAAGTTTTCAGATGCAAAACTCATAAGTGAGGTGCCGGCTATAACCGATGAGATAAGGTCGCTCGCCGGCGGCTCAGTCTCGTCACTCGGCACGGGCGGAATGCATACAAAAATACACGCTGCCGAAATATGCAATGGGCACGGCGCAGATATGATAATAGCTTCGGGCGCCGACCCTGATCTTTTGTATGATATTATGGACGGTAAGCAGGTAGGCACAAGATTTTACGGAAGGAAAATGACTTTATGACCACATCCGAAATAATAGACAAAGCTTCAGCCGCAAAATTCGAGGTTGCGGCATGCTCTGACGAAAAAAAGAAAAACAAGGCTCTGGCATTTATGGCTGACTGCCTTTTGAAGCATACCGACGAAATAATTAAAGCCAATGACCGGGATGTAGCGAATGCCACCGGCAAAATAACGCCGGTCATGATCGACAGGCTGAGGCTCACAAAGGAGCGCATTGCCGCAATGGCATCGTCGATACTTGACGTGGTGAAGCTGCCCGACCCGGTAGGAAGGATATTGAGTGAAACAAGGCGACCCAATGGGCTTGTTATAACTAAGGTCTCCGTTCCTTTGGGCGTAATTGCAATGATATACGAGAGCCGTCCCAATGTCACCTCCGATGCTGCGGCTCTGGCTATAAAATCGGGCAACGCATGCGTTTTGAGGGGCGGAAAAGAGGCTATCAATTCAAACATTGCAATAGCCGATGCATTAAAGGAAGGAATTGATGCCGCCGGCATTACCGCCGACGCCGTCGGTCTTGTGACCGACACCTCGCGCGACAGCGCAAACGAGTCTTATGACCGCAGTCGGAAAAATTGATTTGCTTATTCCGAGAGGCGGAGCCGGACTTATAAAGGCGTGCGTCCAGAATGCAAAGGTGCCGTGCATAGAGACCGGAACCGGCATTTGTCACATATATGTCGATGAATATGCCGATCTTTCAAAGGCGGTAGACATAGTCGAAAACGCAAAGGCAAGCCGCCCGTCGGTCTGCAATGCGGCAGAGGTCTGCCTTGTGGACCAAAAAGCAGCCGGTAAGTTTCTTCCCATGCTGAAAAAAAGGCTTTGCGATGAGCGCGCCGCAGCCGGGAAGGTTCCGGTGGAACTGAGGGTCGATCGCCGGGCGGCAGAAATAATAGACGGCACACCTGCCTCGGAGTCTGATTTCGACACGGAATTTCTTGATTACATTCTTGCGGTAAAGGTAGTGGACGGAGTCAATGAGGCAATAGAACACATAAGGAAACATTCGACCGGTCACAGCGAGTCTATAATAACAGAAAACGAGCAAAATGCCGAACTGTTTACAAGAAGCATTGACAGTGCGGCGGTATATGTTAACGCGTCAACAAGATTTACCGACGGCGGCGAGTTCGGGCTTGGCTGTGAGATCGGGATATCAACCCAAAAGACGCATGCGAGAGGACCCATGGGTCTTAAGGAAATGACCTCATATAAATACATCATCCGCGGTAACGGACAGATAAGATAAGGAGAAGCAGATATGTATACTTTCGGGTTTATAGGTGCCGGAAATATGGGCGGCACACTTGCCGCGGCAGCTGCAAAGTCGGGACTTGGCATTGCGGTTTCCGATAAATCGGCAGAAAAGGCGGAGGAGCTTGCAAAGAAAACAGGCGCTCTGCCCACAACTAATGAGGACATAGCACACAATTCGGAATTTATAGTGCTGGGGTAAAACCTCAGATGCTGAAGGACGTTCTCACGGGGATTTCACCTATTGTAAAAGAAAGGTCTGACCGCTTCTGCTTCATAACCATGGCAGCCGGTGCCAGTACGGAGCTGTTCTGCTCATATCTTGGGGCTGAATATCCGGTCATACGCATAATGCCCAACACACCGGCGGCGATCGGGGAGGGACTGATCCTCTGTGCCAAAAACGGCATGGTATCCGATGCGGAATATGATAAATTCAAGTCCGGTTTTGCGGCTGCCGGAATGCTTGATGACATAAGCGAATCGCTTATAGACGCCGCAAGTGCCATTTCGGGCTGCGGTCCGGCATATGTGTATATGTTTATCGAGGCGTTGGCTGACGGCGGCGTAAGATGCGGACTGCCGCGCGACAAGGCACTTAAATTTGCGGCAAAAACCGTTCTTGGCTCGGCAGGCATGGTGCTTGCTTTGGGCACACATCCAGGCGCTTTGAAAGACGCTGTTTGCAGCCCTGCCGGAAGTACCATCGAAGGCGTTGCGGCTCTTGAAAACGCAGGCTTCAGGGCAGCGGCTATTGAAGCCGTAACGGCGGCGTATAAGCGTACTGCAGAGCTTGGAAAATAGCATTCGGCACACCACCGGTGTGCCGAAATTTATAACCGAATTCTGACCTGCCGCGCAAAACCGGCAGGAGCAGGTCTTTAGAACACAGTATTACAGCAGACAAATATAAATAAAAACGGTCGGCAGGGTTTTACTTCCACTGCCGACCGTTTTTTGATCAGTCAAGACTTAATATTTAAATTAATGTTTAGAGTTAAAACTCAAGCTTTGATTTGATAAACGCCGACAGCTCTCCTATGGGCAGCCTTGTCTGCTCCATCGTATCGCGGTCACGCACGGTCACGCAGCCGTCCTGCTCACTGTCAAAATCGTAGGTTATGCAGAACGGTGTGCCTATCTCAGCCTGTCTGCGATATCTTTTGCCTATCGATCCGGCATCGTCAAAATCTATCATGTAGTCCTTTGCAAGCTCGTTGCGGATCTTCATTGCCTGCTCGGACAGCTTCTTCGAAAGCGGAAGCACGGCAGCCTTGAAGGGAGCAAGAGCCGGGTGCAGTCTTAAGACCACCCTCAGTTCGCCCTTTTCGTCGGTTTCCTCGTCATATGCGTCGCAAAGGAACGCAAGCAGCACACGGTCGGCACCGAGCGACGGTTCTATGACGTACGGAATGTACTTTTCATTTGTATCGGGATCAAAGTATTCAAGCGATTTTCCGCTTGCCTCCTGATGTCTGCCGAGGTCGTAATTGGTGCGGTCGGCAATTCCCCAAAGCTCGCCCCAGCCGAACGGGAACAGGTACTCAAAATCGGTCGTGGCCTTAGAATAGAATGAAAGCTCTTCCTTTTCATGGTCACGCAGACGGAGATTATCCTCCTTAAGACCGAGAGAGAGGAGCCAGTTCTTGCAGAAGTCCTTCCAGTAATAGAACCAGTCAAGGTCGGTGTCGGGCTTGCAGAAAAATTCGCACTCCATCTGTTCAAACTCGCGGATGCGGAAAATGAAGTTGCCCGGCGTTATCTCATTGCGGAACGATTTGCCCACCTGACAAACGCCGAACGGCAGCTTTCTGCGCGTTGTGCGCTGAATATTTGCAAAGTTGACAAATATGCCCTGCGCGGTCTCGGGACGGAGATAAACTTCGTTCTTTGCGTCCTCGGTAACGCCGATAAAGGTTTTGAACATAAGGTTGAACTTTCTGATCTCGGTAAAGTTCTTACCGCCGCATTCGGGGCAGGTTATGCCGTTGTCCTTTATATACTGCTACATCTGCTCAAAGGTCATGCCCTCGGCGTGACCGCCGGCATCCTCTATGAGTTTATCCGCTCTGTGGCGCGCGCGGCAGTCGCGGCAATCCATAAGTGGATCGGAAAATCCGCCGACATGCCCGCTCGTGACCCAGACCTGCGGATTCATAAGTATGGCTGAATCAAGACCTACGTTGTAGGGAGACTCCTGAACGAATTTTTTCATCCATGCTTTTTTTATATTGTTTTTGAATTCAACGCCCAAGGGACCGTAATCCCAGCTGTTTGAAAGTCCGCCGTATATTTCTGAGCCGGCGTAAACAAAGCCCCGTTTTTTTGCGAGGTTTACTATCGTATCCATGTTTTTGTTACTGTTCTGCATGATCGTCCTCCAAAAATCCATCATTACCTATTCAAGTATATTACAAAATGAGGAAATGTCAAGAAAATACATACAAAACACATGAGAAAAACCTGTCGCGAAGGTGCTGTTTGTTGACTTTTTGGGCGGTTTGTAGTATAATTTTTCTCAAAAAGGAAGTGTGCGCTTTGAAATTCACCAAAATGCAGGGCATAGGCAATGATTATATATATTTTGACTGTACAAAGGAAATGATAAAAGAGCCGGAAAAGCTGGCTGTTACGCTGTCCGACCGGCATTTCGGAGTGGGCGGCGACGGAATAATACTGATTTGCCCGTCATCCGTTGCCGATTTTAAAATGAGAATGTTCAATGCCGACGGCAGTGAGGGCAAAATGTGCGGAAACGGTATCCGCTGCGTTGCAAAATTTGTTCACGACAAAGGGACTTACCGATAAGACCACCGTAACGCTTGAGACGCTTGGCGGAATCAAAACGCTTATAATGCATTTGGGAACAGACGGCAAGGTGTCGTCGGTTACGGTCAATATGGGCGCTCCGGTGCTGTCGCCTGAGCTTGTTCCGGTAAGGTCGGAGGATGGCGGCGAAATAATCGGTAAAACGGTGGATATCGCAGGAAAGCAGCAGAAGGTAACCGCAGTTTCAATGGGAAATCCGCACTGCGTGATATTCTGTGACCGGGACGTATCCGAAATGGATCTTGAAAGCATAGGTCCGTTGTATGAGAACGACCCGATGTTCCCGGAAAGGGTCAACACGGAGTTTGTGAACATCATTGATGAAAAGACGCTTAAAATGCGCGTATGGGAGAGCGGCAGCGGCGAGACGCTTGCCTGCGGAACGGGAGCCTGCGCCGTGGCGGTGTCTGCGGTTTTAAACGGCATTTCTCCGCGCGGCGAGGACATAACGGTCAGGCTGCTCGGTGGCGATCTTTTGATAAACTATACAAATGAGGGCGACGTCCTTATGACCGGACCGGCAGCCTTTGTTTTTGACGGTGAGATCTGAAATTCGGAGGGATAACAATGCTTAAAATAAACGAAAATTATAAAAATTTAAAGGAAAGCTACCTCTTTGCCGGAATAGCAAAGCGCGTGGCTGAGTATTCCGCAAAAAATCCGGACAAAAAGATAATCAGAATGGGCATAGGCGACGTTACCCTGCCGCTTTGCAGCGCTGTTATAAAAGGACTCGGAAGCGGCGTAGACGACATGGGACGTGCCGAGACCTTCAGGGGCTACGGGCCGGAGCAGGGCTATGATTTTTTAAGAAACGCTATAAAGGATTATTACGCCTCGCATGACGTTTCGGTTCTGGCTGACGAAATATTTATTTCGGACGGCGCCAAAAGCGATGTCGGGAATATACTCGACATATTTGATAAAGACAATATAGTCTTAGTGCCTGATCCGGTATATCCGGTTTATGTTGATACCAACATAATGGACGGCAGAAAGATAGTTTACATGAACGCCAATGAGCAGAACGGATTCCTGCCCATGCCGGATGACAGCGTTGCCGCCGATATAATATACATCTGCTCACCTAATAACCCGACCGGTGCAGTGTATGACAAGGCAGGGCTGAAGGCGTGGGTTGATTACGCCAACAAAAACGGCGCGGTCATACTTTTGACGCTGCGTATGAGTCGTTTGTATCCGATGCGTCGCTTCCGCGCAGCATATTTGAAATAGACGGAGCGCGCACCTGCGCGATAGAGTTCTGCTCGCTTTCAAAGACTGCGGGCTTTACCGGTACGAGGTGCGGCTATACCGTTGTACCGCACGAGCTGGAAAGGGACGGTATGAAGCTGGGCAAAATGTGGCTGCGCCGTCAGACAACAAAGTTCAACGGCACGTCTTATATCGTTCAGCGCGGCGCCGCTGAGGTGTTTACTAAGGAAGGACTTGCCGAGGTAAGGGCAAACATTGAATACTATCGCGAGAACGCAGCCATTATCACAAAGGCCATGGATGAGCTCGGCATATTCTACACCGGCGGAAAAAATTCGCCTTATATATGGCTTAAATGCCCCGGCAACATGAAGTCGTGGGACTTTTTTCGACCTGTTGCTTTCAAAGGGCAACGTCGTGGGCACTCCGGGCGAGGGCTTCGGAAGCAACGGCGAGGGCTTTTTCAGGCTGACCGCCTTTTCGGATCACGAAAAGACGCAGGAGGCCATGGAAAGATTAAGGGCAGTCGTAAGCAGCCTGTGACGGCAAAATCGTCGAAAGGCGGAAGTTGAATTGTATCTGTTTGTTAAATTCAGAAATACCATAATGTTCTTTTTTAAAAGCGACGGTTATACTGATGCTCTCCACAAGCTTTTTTCGGTGTGTGGCAGAATTGGTACAGGGATGCGCTTTTCGGCAAACGCGGCAACTATGTCGTCGCGTTTGTTTATGTTGCGGCGCTGCTCGTTTTTCGGGTCGGTCTATGATGCCTTCAAGGTCGGCATCTACCGCATGCATGAGCTGTCATACAGTTTGTCGCTTGCAGCGCTGTTTACAAACTTTTTCACATATCTGATACTTTGTCTTATAGCAAGGCGGATGATGAATCCGCTCGGCATGATACTGCTGCTCGTCGCTCAGGTTGTCATTATCATTCTTATGATGTACCTCATGAGCCATGTGTATTTTTTTCGCTCTACAAGGCGCGGCGTGTGCTTGCGATATTTGAGCACGGAAATCAGAACGACATAATAAAAAAGGTACAGATAATAAGGGAGCGCTTTCAGCTCACAAAGGGCATTACCACCGTCAGGGGACTTGAAGCCATCAAGCGCGAGGTTGACGGATACGACACTGTGCTTATATGCGATTTTGACCCGACCATGAAGTCGGAAGTGCTCAAGTATTGCTACGCCAAAAACAAAAGGATATACCTGCTGCCGTCATCTGCCGACACAATTCTCAACGGCAGCTATCAGGTTCAGGTGTTTGACACGCCGGTGCTGTTCCTGCACAACGGCGGTCTTTCCATGGAGCAAAGGATAATTAAAAGGATATTTGATATACTTCTGTCATTGCTTGGAATTATCGTTTTAAGCCCCATAATGCTTATTACGGCTATAGCCATAAAGCTGACCAGCAAAGGACCGATAATATTCAAGCAAAAGCGTATCACACGCGATCAGAAGGAATTCTGCATTTATAAATTCCGTTCAATGAAGGTCTCGGACACAAACGAGGTCAAAGAAAACGACGGTCGACGACGACCGGGTGACTGTGGTCGGCAAAATTATCCGTCCGCTGCGTATAGACGAAACGCCGCAGCTTTTCAATATCCTGTTCGGCGATATGTCAATAGTAGGACCGAGACCAGAAATGAAGGAGCTTGTTGACGATTACTCGGCAAAGCTGCCGGAGTTCAATCTCAGGCACAAGGTCAAGGCAGGTCTTACCGGATATGCTCAGATATACGGCAAATATAACACTACGCCGCAGAATAAGCTTAATATGGATCTTTATTATATCGAGCATTATTCTCTGCTCGAGGACGTCAAGCTGATTGCTATGACGCTAAAAATACTGTTTCTCAGAGAGAGCACAGAGGGCTTCAGCGAGGCTGACAGCCGTCTTTCTGACGATAAATAGTTTTGGAGGAATTGTTTTATGGATCTGACACTCGTTGTAATGGCGGCAGGTATGGGAAGCCGCTTCGGAGGGCTTAAACAGGTCGCAGCCGTGGGACCGAACGGAGAGGCCATCGTTGATTTTTCGGTGTTTGACGCAAAAAAGGCAGGCTTTTCGAAGGTTGTGTTCGTTATAAAGCACAGCATCGAAAAAGAGTTTAAGGACACGGTCGGCAAAAGGGTGGAAAAGCTGCTGCCGGTCGAATACGCGTTTCAGGAGACCGATATGCTGCCAGAAGGCTTCAGCGTGCCGGCTGAAAGGACAAAGCCATGGGGCACAGGACATGCGGTGCTTTGCTGTAAGGATAAGGTGAATACGCCCTTCGCTGTCATAAACGCCGACGATTATTACGGCAGCTCGGCATTTATGAAAATAGCCGATCAGTTAAGACGCGGCGACGACTACTGCATGGTAGGCTTCAGACTTGCCAATACGGTCACCGAAAACGGTACCGTGTCACGCGGTGTGTGCCTTACCGAAAACGGATATCTTAAAGATGTGACCGAGTATACCAAAATAGACGGCGACTGCAAATACACTTTGGACGACGGTACGGCAGGAAAGCTGCCGCAGGACACCGTGGTCTCAATGAACATGTGGGGCTTTACGCCGGATATTTTTGAATACCTCGAAAGTGGTTTCATTGAATTTTTAAACGCTTCGATAAGCGCGCCCAAGGCGGAATACTTCCTGCCGTCGGTAGTCGATAGGCTTATCAAAAACGGCAGCAAAAAGGTAAAGGTACTGGAGTCCGAGGATAAATGGTACGGCGTTACATATAAAGAGGATATGGAAACGGTTGTAGACGCCATAGGCAAATGTGCAAGAACGGCAAATATTTTTTTGAAAGCGGCAGTGATGCAAAAGCGTTTGCGGCGGCGGCATCCACTGCGGCCAAAGAACTTATCGCCGTGGCAAAGCTTATGAGCGGCAGCATCATTGTGATAGGCTGCTCGACCAGTGAGATAACCGGCAGCAGAATAGGCACAAATTCCGTTCCGCAGGTCGCGGACACCGTGGCAGGCGAACTGCTGCGTGTGCTGTCCAAAAGCGGTATATACCTTGCGGCACAGTGCTGTGAGCATCTCAACCGCGCTGTAATAATTGAAAAAGAGTTGGCAGATAAGCTGTCGCTGCCTGTTGTAAATGTCGTGCCGATGCCAAAAGCAGGCGGATCGTTTGCAACCGCAGTTTACCGCGCTATGAAGCACCCTGTGGCAGTCGAGCATATAAAGGCCGACGCAGGTCTCGACATAGGGCAGACGCTAATAGGCATGCACCTTAAAGAGGTAGCCGTGCCGGTGAGACTGTCGGTAAACAAAATAGGCAACGCCATACTTACGGCTGCGAGGGTGCGCCCGAAATTCATAGGCGGCAGCCGCGCTGTGTATGACGAAAATCTTATGTAAATAAAGGGACGCGGGCTTTATGAACAGATATGAGATACTGTTGAAAAACTGGTGCGACAGCATTGTTTCGCATCAACTGACCGACGACAGATTTCCGCAAAGGGGCGGACTGCTGTGCGACGCCTGCACGGCGATCCACGGCAGGGCGGACAATGCAGTCTTTCCGCTTGCGTACGTTTATAAAATGACCGGCGACAAAAAATATCTCGACGCAATATATCTGCTGCTTGATTTCAGAGCAGGAGTCACGGCACCTGACGGCGGTATTTATAACGACGGCAACAACGCCTGGAAGGCGACCACGACCTTTCTATAATAGGATTTTACAAAACCCTTGTAAACCTTTCGGACGCACTGCCGGATGAGCTGGTGAAAAGGCTCGAATCTGCTCTCCAAAGCGGCGCGGAATGGATATATAAAAATGTTGTGCCCGGCTTTTTGCAAATATCAACTACTATGCCGCGTCGGCTGCGTCAATGGGAATGTGCGGCAGGTATTTTAAAAATGAAAACTATATCGCCCTTTCAAAAACCATGCTATCATACTGCATGGAGCATTTCACCGAAAACGGCATACTGATGGGCGAGGGACATCCGCATGGCGACACGACAAGGCGCGGATGCAGACCGGTCGATATAGGGTATGACATCGAGGAATCGATACCCTGTCTTGCCGATGCTGCCGAGGCGCTCGGCGATACCGATACTTTAAAGCGGTTGGCTGAACTGACCCTTAAATTTACGGATTTCATTCTGCCTGACGGCGGCATTGACAATACCTTCGGCAGCCGCAACAATAAGTGGACATATTTCGGCAGCCGCACCTCGGACGGCGCCGTGGCTGCGTTTGTGATGCTCGCAAAATATGAGCCGACGCTTTATGAGGCGGCAAAACGCACGGTTGAGCAGTACGAAAAAATGTACGGCGGACGGGCTTTTGTACGGAGGTCCGCATTATAAGCTGCTCGGTCAGAAGCCGTGCATCCACCATACATTCTGCCACGCGGCAGGACTTGCCGATGCACTTTGCGGAGGGCTTAAAGAAGATCTGCCGGCGGGAACACTTCCGTGTGATACTGTGGAGACAAAGGTCAAGCATTACCCCGAGATAGATACATATAAGATCAAGCGCGGTAACTGGCTTGCCAGCGTTACCGGATATGATTTTTCAAACTTCAGGGGGCGGTGCAAACCACAGCTCCGGAGGCACGCTGTCAATGCTTTACAACCGTGCGACCGGTCCGGTCGTGATGGGCTCAACGCTTGATTACCGTCTGGCAGAGCCGCTCAACATGCAGCTGCCCATGGGCGGCACGAGACATTCCAGCCTTATCATGAGGCTTGAATATGTCGAGGACGGCGTAAGGTATGTGACCTGCCTTGATCCGGACAGTGTGATAAATGTAAAGGCCTCAGGCGATACCGTAGCGGCGGATGTGACCGCGCATTTTGTGAGCCTTTCGGGGAAATCGCCCAAAGAGCAGGGGCTTGCGGCTCACTTGAAATATACATTCGGCGACGATGTGACTATAAATGTAAGCCTTGAAAGAAATGTCAGCGGTATAGAATTCATACTGCCGATAGTTACGGGCAGCGCGGATGTTGTGACCGATGCTGATTACAAAAAGGAAGAGATATATTATCTTTCTGGCGGATTTGCGGCAGACGAATACAGATTTGAGTGCCGGGGCGATATAAGCGTAACAATAAAAGCCAAGGCTTGAGATACTGCTCAGGTAAAAACATCCGGTGGGGCCATACCAGTCCTCGCCGGATGTTTTTTAGTTCGGGAGCAAATTTTGATTCAGGCTGAATTTAGCTTGCTCACGGACACAGGGGCAATCCCTGCTGTTTTTTATATACTCATTTAGTGATAAACTAAAATTTAACGGTTTAAAAATAAGCAACGGCAGGGACCGTGCCCCTGCCGCACGTCTGCTAATATATTTATTACGCAGCCGAACTAAAACTTACCGTTTTGATATTTCAGTACAAAAAGCAACCGGTGGGGTATTGTCCCACCGGTTGCTTGCAATCATGTGTTTTGCCAACCGTGTCGATCACGGTACTTTTTTGTATATCTTTTAAATATTACTACAGTTGCAATACCGACAAAGCACTGCCTGTAATGCCAACCGCTCAGATCCTGTCAAAGCGAACATTCAAACTGAGCAAACACACGCATTATATCATCGGTGTCTGATATTTTGGAGACTAATGCGGCGTCAAGAGGTTTGCCGTCAAACATGGGCGGAAACACATCTTCAAGGCGTGTGCCGTCGGGAACGCTGATCCCGGTGAGAGCCTCTGCAAGACGATCGGTTGTCAGCGCATCGTCAGGGAATGAAACATGCGGCACACAAAAGTCGCACAATGGCGGTAGAAGCTCATCATCATCCCCGGCAAAGGCAGGTGAAAGGTTCAGAGAGTCAGCCATGAATGATGCAATTTCGAAGCGGTCACGGGAAGTCCACGAGTGTGTGGTCGGGGTGGTCAGCACACGAATCTTTTCCTCAGCGCCAAGCTGCTTATAAGTGTTTCGAACCTTGCGTCCGTTGCGTTTGAACAGATCATAAGGGATCAGATTATCCAGTGAGCCCTGTTCAAGCAGGAGCGGACGCGGCGCAAACAGGCTGAGCAGTTCCCACATTTCGAGCCTGCCTGCATAGTGCGGCAGCAGGTTGCAGGCGCAGTGCCGGCGCTCCTTTTGCAGAATATAGCTGAATTCGGACGGATATCCGCTGGCGGAGAGTGATGACAGCTCGGGGCAGAATGCAGCAAGAAAGGTGCAGAGCGTGCCGCCGCCGGAGTTGCCGCAGGCGGCAATGCGCGTTTCGTCTACAAAGCTTTGAGCCGCCATATATCTTATCAAGGCGACTGTTTCCATGACGATCAATCCCCTGCAGACTAATACCGCAGTAAAACGGTGCCACGCAGTCTGCGTGGCCGAACGGAGCCCTCTCGCCCTGTCCAATGTTGTCCGAAAGCAGCACATATGCTCCCTGGAGCACCAGACGCTGAGCCATGCGCTGATAGCAGTCGGTCAGCCGTCCCTCCTCGCCGTGACCCGGGCAGACCAGCACAAGTGGGCGCTTTCCGCCGCCTTCGGGACGGTAAAGACTGGCCGAGCCGTAAAACCGGTGCCATGATTCAAACAGTATATGCTCGACCGAATAGCCTTCAAATTGTTCTGTACTGCCTGAAAGCAGACGAATGTCAGGTATCAGGGGAGTCACGATATCCCAACACGTCCCGGGCTGCGGCGAGTATTTCCTCGCGGTCCTTTTGCAGCCACGGGCGGCGCAGCGGCTGATCGGCACGCGCCCTGGCAAAACGACGTTCATAGGAATCGTATATCTCCATTGTGCTGAGTGATTTTTCGTCCATGCTGTGACCTCCATAGTCGGCTGAAAGAAATTAAAGGGTAGAGCTTTTTTTGCAAAATATCAGCCGTTGTTGTTGGAAAAGTGCACGGCGTACTTTGCATAATCCTCGTCAGGCAGCGCAGGCAGCTTTCTGAATCCCTGTCCTAAATTGCAGCCGTTTTCGACAAGGCGGTGCTGCAATGCGCCTACGTCAAGGTCACGCACACGGCAATTATTTTTGATTGACAATGCGGCGGCTGTTCCGGCGGCTTCACCGAGAGACATGCAGCACATAATGAGTCGCGTGCCGCTTTGCCCCGGTATATCAGCCGAGATGTTTCGTCCGGCAGCCAGTACATTTTCCAGACGCACCGGTACAAGTGAGCGGTAGGGAATGTCGTAGTAATAAGCGCCGTCGTCGGAAATGAGTTCCTTCATATTGACACGGGCAATACCGTCGTCCGGCGGCAGCTGCGAACCCCAGCCGGCGCGGTTGGCTATATAGGCAGGCGTGCCGTCAGGCAAGGTCCCCTTGAACCACTTCATGTTGCCGGCTGACTCAAATCCGTGCAGGTCAAAGCCGTGCTGGCTTATGGCTATGACATCGTCAAACTTGCGTGCATAGGCTATGTCCATTCCGGTAAACACATATTCGCCCAAAGTACGGCGGCTTTCACGCACGCCAAGCAGCGAACCGGTATAGCTCAGATATGATTTTTCAAAGCCGGGAACATTTTCGCGTATGAAATCGGCAAGTATGGCAGCCTGCTCACGGCCTTCAATATACATACGGGTAAGGTCGCTGTTGTCGGTCGGGAAGCAGCGTCTTGAATGTGCAAAGCAGATACCTATCTCGTCCATTCCGCACTGTTCGGGTCTGCCGGGGATACGCGTCCACCAGTTGAGGTGATTGTCTATCTCGTAAGGAAGCTTGCCTTCCTTCAGCGCACGGGCGATGAGATCTATCCACTTTGGATCGGTAGCATACAGGTCGCTTGTTTTATATTCTTCGTAGTTTACGCCGCCAAGTACAAATTCAAGCGAGCAGCCCATGGACATGCCGTCCTCAGGGCGCCCGGTCATGGTTTCTCCGCCTGCAAAGTAGACCAGATCAGAATCGCCTGAGGCGTCTACAAAGCGTTTGCCCAATATCACCTGGGCACCCTTCTTTGTATGTACAACGATTCCGCGCACCTCGTTTCCTTCAACAACCGTATCGATAAGCGGAGTTACCAGCATGCAGTCGCAGCCGTATTCTTTCAGCATACGGTCAAACACCAGCTTGTGCTTTTCGGGATTGGAATTGCGGTGGCGCAGACCGCCTACTGCTTCAAGCTCCTCGAAAAACTTCTGACCGACACCGGACACAAAGTCCAGCGGTATATTGACCACACCCATCGTGGCAAGACCGCCAAGTGCCGAGGTGTTCTCAATTACTATTGTTTTTGCTCCTGCTTTTCCGGCAGCCAGCGCCGCACCGACGCCTGCCATGCCGCCGCCGACGACCACAACGTCGTATTCGCCGTATACAGGCAGTGCGTTCGCCGCAGATCAGTTTTCCGTCAATAAGTTTGTAGTTGATCATACATTATTCTCCCTTTCCAACCTATGAATGGCTTCAGACTGGCAGTTGTCGGCGCAGCGCCCACAGCCGATGCATTTGTTCGCGTCGATCCGGGTGCTTACATCCTCTTTTTACGGATATTGCCCCTGCCGGACATTCGTACACGCACATCAGGCAGAGTACGCATCCGGGACCGACCTCATAATAGTATTTTTGATTTTGCCATGCGCTTCACCTCACTTCGATGGTTTCATAATACCATCGGATACAAATGATGTAAATGGCGCAAAATCGCATTGATTTGCACTATTTTATCATTTTGCTTGACAGGAAGATAATAAGAGCGTATCATGAAGCCGGGGTGATAAGGTATGACTGTGATACCGCTGTCCGGACTCAGGTCCGCTGAATACTCGATCGGCAGAGTGGCTGCGATCTATCAAACGCCTGCCTGGCGCGCGATGAGCAGCAGGGAAAGGTGCTGCAACGGATTTTTGCTGATTGATAAAGGAGAGTGTATATATCGCTGGCAAAACGGCGAGGCACGGCTTGCTCCGGGATCGCTTATATACCTGCCTTTCGGCTCAAGGCACAAAATAGAGACCACTACCGATGAATTTGCGTTTTACCGGGTGGATTTTACACTGACCGGTCAGGACGGCGAGCCGATAATCTTTTCTAAAGAGCCGCTGCCGGTATTCAAAAATGCCAGCAGATATTTGTGTGACAATGTGCACGCGCTGACCGAACACTTCCTGCGTTCAGGCGATGTGCTGTACAGTACATCGCTCATTTGCACAATACTATCAGAGGTGGCAGGTCACTTCGAATCTGTACGCCCCGGTCGGCTGACTCCCGTGCTGAGGTATCTTAACGACCACTACCGTGAGGAGATCGACTGCACCGTGCTGTGCGAGCTGTGTTTCTTAAGCCCGGCGCAGATGTACCGCTTGTTTAAAGAGGAAACGGGGACAACACCTGTTGAATACCGCAACCGCTTAAGGGTGCAGCGTGCCTGCCTGCTTTTGCGCGGACGTGAATGTACAATAGGTGAAATAGCGTCGCTGCTCGGATTCGAAAGCGTATATTACTTCAGCCGGGTATTCAAGAAAATAACCGGTATGTCGCCGTCTTTGTGGCGTGAAAACAATATCTGATGCTTTTTTAAGTCTGTAAGTTTTTGCAGGCTGCCACCTGTATTTTATTTTAAGGAACGCAAAAAAACACGGCGAAGCCTGATGCTTTCGTCGTGTTTTGTCTTTTATCTGCTTTTTGTGATTGCTAAGGATTTTATTCGTTTTGCTGTTGTGTATCCTGCTGATCTGTGCCATCAGCCTCGCCGATGTCGCTTTGCGGTTGAGCGCTTTCTTCGGCATCCTCTCTTTTTTCTCATGCCGCTCAATTATATCGGACACTATCATCTGCACTGTTGCGGCGATAGGCACACCGATCAGTATTCCGCCGAAGCCCAAAAGACCGCCTCCGACCGTGATCGCGATAAGCGTATAAAGCGGATGAATACCGACGTTTTTGCCTATTATCTTGGGCTGGATCACATTTCCGTCAAGCTGCTGCAATATGAGTATCGAAGCGCCGACAATAAGTGCCTTTCCTATACCGCCCGTAATGGCTGTGAATATGGCAACGCCTATACCCGATATTGTTGCTCCGAAATAAGGAATGAGGTTGGCAGCACCCACAAGGAAGCCGAATATAGGTGCGTAGTCAACGCCTATTATAAGGAATATTACGGTACATGATATTGCGACGATTAGGGCGTCTATAAGGGCGCTGTATATGTAGGAATAAAAAATATCGGAAATGCGGCAGAGGTAATCGTACGCCGAGCGGAGGGTACGCTTTTTGAAAAACAGCGACAAGAATCTTCCGACCGAACGCACCAGCATCTCGCGGCTGAGCAGCATGTATACGGACGAGAACACTGCAAGTAAAATGTCCACAAGTGCGGTTCCGAACCTGTAAACACCGTTGGCGACCGCCGTCAGCTTGTCAAGGTTTATGTCTGAAAGGTATTTGTCCGGATTAATCATGTCGTAGATCGAATCCGGTTCAAAAGCCGAACAGCTTACCGTCGCTGTCAAGGTGCGAATTTATAATATCAACCACCTTGTCGTAGATTGACGTGCGGTTGTTGTAAAGGCTTATAAGGCTTGAGACCAGCCACGGGATTATAAGGACGAGCAAAACGGTTATCACGGCAAGTGCCGCTATGTACACCGTGAGGACGGCAAATCCGCGCGCATGATTGCAGATAAAAAGGAGCCCGTTTTGCTTTTTTTATAAAGCGCTTCAAACTTCTTGTCCGGAACAAAAAGCACAAATGCGATAATAAAGCCTATAAAAAACGGGCTGAGTATCGAAAGAACACTCCCGATTACCGAAAATATTGCCGGGAGCGATGTCAGCGTTTCTCTGAACAGTATTACCGCCGCGACAAAAATGAATGCGGCTATCCACATTGACAACTGCTTGTGTTTTTGGTAAAATCTCATTGACAGCCTCCGTTTCGGGCACAGATACGGCCCAGTCTCAATATAGTAATTATAACAGAACTGCCGTCAATTACAAGAGTTTATTTGTCGAAGGGAAATCATTATGGAACTTACCGATCCTAAAGTTATAAGATCCGTTTTAAGTGAAAACGGTTTTACGTTCAAAAGAGCCTCGGACAGAATTTTCTTATTAACCCCACAGTTTGTCCGAAAATGGCGGAAAGCGCCGTGCAAAGCGGCGAGGACGGCGTCATTGAGATAGGACCCGGAATAGGCGTGCTGACGGCAGAGCTTGCAAAGCGCGCAAAAAGGACGGTCAGCATCGAGCTTGATGAGCGCCTGCGTCCGGTGCTGTCGGCTACTCTTGCGGATTACCCGAATGCAGAGGTGATTTTCGGGGACGTCATGAAGACCGATCTTAAGAAAATTATAGAAACCAGATTCCCGGGCGGCAGAGTGTCCGTGTGTGCCAACCTGCCTTTATTATATCACATCACCGATAATCATGATGCTGCTTGAAAGCAGATTGCCGGTAACATCGGTGACCGTTATGGTGCAAAAAGGAAGCCGCCGACCGGATATGTGCAAAGGTCGGCAGCAGGGATTCGGGCGCGGTCACGGTCGCGGTCAATTATTACAGCGAGCCGGAGCTGCTTTTTAAGGTGTCGCGAGGGTCGTTTATGCCGTCGCCCAATGTTGACAGCGCTGTAATAAGACTTAATATAAGACATCAGCCGCCGGTGAAGGTGGGCAGCGAAAAAGACTTTTTAAATTTGTCAGGGCGTCATTTTTTCACAGCGCAGGAAAACTCTCATAAATTCGGTTTCATCGGTGCTGTCAATAAGAAAGGAAAATGTCAGGGACGCGGTGCTGTCAATAGGTCTCGACGAAAATGTGCGTGCCGAAAATCTAACTATGGAGCAGTTGGCACTTGTAAGCAACGCGCTTTTTAAATCACAGCATTATGTATAAAAGCGCCAGCAAAAAGCAGCTCATCGGAGTCGTCAGACGAAAGCAGAAATACCATTACTATAATAAGGATAACATCGCTGTCGATCTTTAAATTTTTGAAATTAAGCATTTTCAGCAGATCAAAGCCCCTGCCGCCGCCTTTGACATTTGGTCCTTGCGGCGGTTCTTTGCGCTGCGGATGCGCGTTATGCTCAGGCATTTGCGGCGGTTTACCGTTTTGCGTGTTCAAGAAATTAGGCACGGGAGGCATGCCGTTTACTGCACGGTCGGCTTTTCTTTGCATTTCCCTCATGCGCCGCTCCGCGTCACGCTGCATTTCCATAAAGCTTGCATTTTGCTGCCCTGCCATACTTATAGTTCACCACCGTTATAATGTGTTTTTATATGCCTAACATGTCAAGCAGACCCTCATCACGCAAAACCGGCAGCAGGGAAGCTATTTTAAGCAGCTTTACCGCTTTGTCGACGCGCTCGCGCCTTTCGGGAGCAAGATGAGGCTTAAGCGCCAATAAAAGTGCCGTCCTGTCATCTCCGCCGCTTTTGGACAGCGCGGAAAAAACGCCTATAAGCTTTGCCGGATCAAAGCCTTCCGGCAGGGACAGTCCGCCGCCTGACTGGGGCGGCGGTGCCGCCGGTTTGTTCTCTCCGAACAGTGCCTCTGCCATTCCTTTTATTTTTTTCCATACCGTCGGGGTCCGACAGCAGGGAGGTTATTTTTTCAGCCATATCATCCATAAGGGCGACCTCCGTCGGCAGCTTTATACTCCGCCGTTTTTGTTTTTAAATGCCTTTATCACCGCATCGGCGGTCTTTTTTATCCTTCATGGCTGTCCTTATCTTGTCAGCCGATCCGGAGTCCAGATGTGACAGTATGGTGTCCGCATCGCCCGAGCTTGCAGCCGATTTCAGCTGCTCCTTGCTCATGCCGAGTCTGGCGGCAACGGTGCCGAGCATTTTATCAAGCTGTTTTTCATCCATTAAAAATCACCCCGCTTTTCATATATAATATATGAAGTTCTGGGGCTTTGGATTACTTTTTACCGAAAGAGGGGACTTGGGTATGCGTATTCTTGTAATGTCAGACTGCCACGGGCGCATATCGCCGGTGAGACGCGCTTTGGAAAATGAACCGGAAGCCGTGAATGTCTTTTATCTCGGCGACGGCGCAAGGCAGGTGTATGAGCTGTCAAAGGAGTACAGCACGCGCAAATTTTATATTGTAAGGGGAAACTGTGATCCGTTCTGCGATTTCACCGAGAGCGGAGCCGTGACTCTTTGCGGCAAAAACATTTTTTACACCCATGGACATAGATATGGCGTAAAATACGATACCGGCACATTATCGGTCACTGCTAAGGAGGCTCATGCCGAAATAGCGCTTTTCGGGCACACGCATATATCGTGTATAGTATATGACGACGGACTTTACCTTGTAAATCCCGGGTCGGTGTCTGAGGGCAGGGACGGCAGGCAAAGCTATGCCGTTATAGATATTATGCCTTCCGGCATATTGCCTGCGATAAAGTGGCTGTAAAATACGAATATGAGCACGACAAAAGCCCGGCAAAGAAATTTGCCGGGCGTGTTTTATAAATAACAGATTTCGTTTTACGTTCTGTCGGTCATACCGATATAATCGCGTTTCGGATGCACGCTTAAATATGCCGGACGTATTATCTTGCTTGCATTTACAAGCTCCTCGATGCGGTGGGCGCTCCATCCGACTATACGCGACGCGGCAAAAATCGGGGTGTATAATTCGGGCGGCAGCTCAAGCATGCTGTAGACGAATCCACTGTAGAAGTCGATGTTTGCGCTGACCCCCCTTGTACATCTTTCTTTCCTCCGATATGATTTCGGGAGCAAGCTGTTCGACTGCCGAATACAGCCCGTATTCGCGCAGCAGCCCCTTTTCTTCGGACAGACTTTTGACAAACGAGCGGAATATCATGGCGCGCGGATCGGAGACCGAATATACCGCGTGACCTATACCGTAGATCAGCCCTGTGCGGTCAAAAGCCTCTTTGTGCAGTATCTTTTTAAATATTCCGCTATCTCGTCCTTGTCGTTCCAGTCTTTGACATTTGCCTTTATATCGTCGAACATGGCGCAGACCTTGATGTTGGCACCGCCGTGTTTAGGCCCCTTGAGCGATCCGAGCGCCGCTGCCACAGCCGAATATGTGTCTGTTCCCGATGATGAAACGACATGGGTCGTGAAGGTCGAGTTGTTGCCGCCGCCGTGTTCTGCATGCAGTACAAGCGCAAGGTCAAGTATTTTGGCTTCAAGTGGGGTATATTTGCTGTCTATTCTCAGCATGTGCAGTATGTTTTCGGCAGCCGAAAGCGAGGGATCGGGTTCGTGGATAAAAAAGCTCTGGCTGTTTTTTATATAGTAGCTGTATGAGTGATAGCTGTAAACGGCGAGCAGGGGGAATGAGGCTATAAGCTGTATGCACTGCCTCAAAACATTCGGCACGCTCGTGTCGTCCGGGCACTTGTCGTATGAATAAAGGGTCAGAACACTTCTTGCAAGCGAATTCATGACATCGGTCGACGGCGCCTTCATTATGATATCCCTTGTAAACGACGATGGAAGTGAACGGTAGCTTGCCAAAAGAGCAGAAAAATCTTTCAGCTGTTCCTTATTCGGAAGCTCGCCGAAGAGCAGGAGGTATGTTATTTCTTCAAAGCCAAATCTGCCGTCCTTTAAAAAGCCGGCTACAAGCTTTTCTATATCGTAACCCCGGTAGTAAAGCTTGCCCGGGCAGGGTACAAGCTCATCGCCGACGCGTGTTTTTGAAACTATTTCCGATATCTCGGTAAGACCGGTCAGTACGCCGTTTCCGTCAAGGTCGCGAAGTCCGCGGAATACCTTATGTTCTGTGTACATATACGGCTCAATGTAGCTGTCGCTCACAGCCAATTTTGCTAATTTTTTAATTTCCGGTGTTATTGCGGAGAAATCACGCTCCTTATTGACGTTTGCTTTCATTATCATCGTCCTTTCACATGTTAATTTACATATTAATAATTTAACATATTAAAGGAATTTATTCAATTAAATAAATGTAAACATTAACAGCGCCGCACGATAAAAAGGTTGTTTCCCTTGCCAGCCTAACCATAACACACGCATCCGAATCCGCCTGAAATGGCATATCAAAGGTACTTTCCGGCTTATCGTCGCTCATAGGCGTCAGCCTCATGAACTCCTTCGCACCGAAATTCCCTCATTGCTACACTCATTTCAGGTCGAAGAATTTTGCCGTAAGAAAAATTTGCACAGACAAGGCAAAAACGCAGTTAATCATGTCGGATTGACGAGTATTTTAACGCAGTATGTGCGGATTTTTCTCCGTCAAAATCGAGTTCGGATGCGTGTGTTATGGTTAAGCTCCGGGTATTAAATGTATAAGAAAGCGGCAGGAAATCCTGCCGCTTCTGTCTGTCGATAAACCTCAAAGTCTACTCTTTCGTCGGTTATGCTGCATTTTCTGTTTTTCCGCTGACATGCGCGGCGGAAAAACACCTAAGCGAAAAACCGCAGAATATAGCGGTTTTTTCAAGGACACTGGGGTGGTATTGGCGGGGATAGAGCGCAGTCCGAAAATCTTTGATTTTCGAGCGAGCGGCATTCCGTCAAAAGCGTGTCGACTTTTTCAGCCAAGAGTGGCAGCGCAGCAGAACATAATCACCGGGGAATTCGTCCGCATAAAATGCGGCGGCTTTATTGAATGAGTCAAGCACGTCCTCGGGATCAAGCGGACCGCGCGACGGTATGTGGATATTGATGGCTTTTTTCATTGCCTTTAAAGCATATTTTACCGTCAGGCGAGATGCAGGGAGGCATTGTACAGCGCTCATATTGCAGCCTTCCGAGTGCGAAGCGATCATGAGAAAAACCAGTCGTACCAGTTGTTGACGAATGATCCCCAAAAGCCCTTGACATTATAACATTCAAACAGCTTGCAGCGCAGATCAGCCATTGCGTCAAGGTACATTTCATGAGAGTAACCTGCCTTTGCGTACAGCTCCTTTAAATGCTCTGCGGCAAGGATATAATACAGCAGTTCGACCGTGCCGGTCTCTACCGGCAGAGGCTCCGCTGCTGCCTGAACCGCCTTGAAACCTCGTCCGAGGTCGCGCGTTTCATCATTTTGATAGCGTGCAAGCTCAGAGTGGAGCACATCTGAGGCGTTTTGGTTCGCCAAAACGGCGTCGGCTGCTTTAAGCAGCGCTTTTTCTGCTTCGGCAGGAAAATCAAGTTCGCGGCAAAATTCAGTTATAAATTCTCTGTTCATATCTTGTCACCCCTGAAATTATATGATTTTAAAAAAGCGCACGACATATGCCGTGCGCTAATATTTTTTAATTATGCCTCTTCGTCGAAGGCTATCGGCGCACCGCTCTTTTCATCCGAACGGAAGGCAGCCTCCATGACCTTTAAGACGCGGCGAGCCTGCTCATGTGTGATGAGCTGCTTTCTCGGTACCGTCGATCGCCTTGCAAAGGTTGCGGTAAAAATCGTGAACATCGCTTTTCGGGACGCTCGACCTCATAGGTCTCGGTCGTGATGGCGTCACGCGGAGCCATGGTCTTTGTAATGCCGGCAGCAGTCTGAACCGGAATAACATCACTCTCATGCCACGCCTTGCAGCGGACGACCTGAGCCTTTTCACGCCAATCGGTTATTATAGCGGTGCCGCTTTTGCACTGCATATAAAATCTCGGAAGGGCGATGAAATTGAATGTTCCGACCTCGACACAACCTGTCTTACCGCTCTCAAACTCAATGCGGAGCTTGAAGCCGTCGTCAACCTCATCGGTGGTGATGTGGGTGCAGTTGCAGCTGACCGAACGTATCTTTTCGGGAATAAGCAGAAGCATCTGGTCGATAAGATGCACGCCCCAGTCAAGTATCATACCGCCGCCGTAAGGCTTGTGGCAGCGCCAGTCACTCGGTATACCGCGCGAACCGTGTATGCGCGACTCTATGTTTATGACATCGCCGATGCGTCCGCTTGCGATTATCTCCTTAATGCCGAGATAGTCAACGTCCCAGCGCCTGTTCTGATGTACGGTGAAAATTTTGCCTGCCTTTTTGGCTGCAGCTACCATGCGGTCGAATGATGCGACCGACAGCGCGACCGGCTTCTCACAGACAACATTCTTACCTGCCGAAAGTGCAGCCACGACTATTTCCTCATGGACATCGTTAGGAGTTGCACAAACAACGATGTCCACAGTCGGGTCGGCAAGCAGCTCCTCGCGCGATGCGTATGCATGAATACCGCGGGATCGGGCAAGCTCTGCACGCTCGCTCTTTATATCGTATATTCCGGCGAGCTCAACAACGTCGCTCTTAAGGGCGTGGTCTGCATGCCAGCCGCCCTGTCCGCCGTATCCGATTATAGCTACTTTCTTTTTTTCATATTGATCATCATGTCCTTTCAAGGCGCAGTGTATTAAACCTGCCGATATACGCAGGTACTCCGGCTGCCATACCGGCAGCGGTCCGCGCCTTTGATTTTGCAGCGCGATTTCTCACGCCAAGATATCGTTAAAAACAGGGCACCGCTTTCCTCGTGCGGAAAGGCGGTACATATATGCCCCCTGCGGCGTTAGCTGCAGGGGACTTAAAAGCTTTTTATCAGACTTCGGGAACAGTGATCTCGACTTCGTGGCCGAGCTTTGCAGACTTGCAGATACCGTCGATAATAGCCTGGTTGTAAACTATCTCGCTTGACGGGACGGTAGCCTTGCCGCCTTCCTTGATAGCATCAACGAACGCGCGCAGCTTCTTATAGAAGAGTGAGCCGCCCTTGTTGGCGATAAGCGGTACTTCGTACTGGATCATGCTGTTGCCGGCAACGGTCTTGTAAACGGTAAGCGGCTTGTCAAACTCACCGTTCCAGCACTCGGTCGAAGGAATACGGAGACCGCCCTTGGTACCGAGGATAATTGCATCGCCGCAGGTATCCATGTTCATAGCCCATGAAATTCTGAAGTCGAGGATAATGTCTCCCTCGAGACGGACGAACGCAGCTGCAAAATCGTCAACACCGAACTTTGCGGCGTATTCCGGATGGGTAGGATAGTAAGCAGGATCGGTTCCGAAGTATGCCGACTTGTAACCGCTGACGGTCAGCGGCTTCGGATATCCGACAGCGCCGAGCAGCATGTCGAGCGAATAAGAACCGATATCGCCGACAGCGCCTATACCTGCGGTGCTTTCCTCAATAAACGAGGTGCCGAACGGAGTCGGGATTCCGCGACGGCGGCCGCCGCCTGCCTGCAGATAGTATACCTTACCGAGCTCACCGGAGTCAACTATCTTTTGATCATTTTCATATTTTCGCTCATACGGGGCTGGAAACCGATGGTAAGTATTTTGCCCGACTTCTTTCGGCCTTCATGACCTCGATAGCCTCGTCAAGTGTAACGGTGAACGGCTTCTCAAGCATAACGTTTACACCGTGGTTAAGAGCGTTGATAGCCGGTGCTGCGTGCTGGCAGTTGTAGGTGCAGATCGATACGCCGTCAAGATCCTTCTCAGCGTCGAGCAGCTCCTTGTCGCTGTGATAGAAGCGGACGTTTTCGATGCCGTGCTTCTTGGCAAATGCCTCAGCCTTGCCCGGAATAAGGTCAGCCACCTCGAATGCCGATTTTTTTGATTTTTCTGCCTTGACAACAAAAATAAATTCTGATATGCTCTTTTTCAGTTCATCGGAGGACCGTTTTCAACGTAATTTGAAACGGGCCGGATAAGATGCCGTGCAGACAGCGCCCCGCCGGAGGTTTCGTTGCCGTAGTGACGAAGCAGATCGAGGCCGGGCGTGCACTCACGGACATTTATCCGGCCCGTTTTTTGCACCTTGTGCAGAAAGGAGGACACCATGTCCAAGCAGCGGATCCAGCTTTCCGATCATTTTACCTATTCCCGCCTTTTGCGGTTCGTGCTGCCCTGCATCGGCACCATGCTGTTCACCTCCATCTACGGCATCGTGGACGGCCTGTGTGTCTCCAACTTTGTGGGCAAGACGGCCTTTGCGGCGGTCAACCTCATCATGCCGCTGCCCCAGCTGCTGGGCACCATCGGCTTTATGCTGGGCACCGGCGGCAGCGCCATCGTGGGCATCACGCTGGGCGAGGGCGACCAGAAAAAGGCCGACCGCTATTTCACCCTGTTCCTGCTGGCGGCTCTGGTCTCGGTCAGTGTGCTGGCGGTGCTGGGCATTGTGTTTCTGCGGCCCATTGCCGTGCTGCTGGGCGCAAAGGGGGAGCTTTTGGACTATGCGGTGCGCTATGGACGCATCCTGATGGTGTCCCTGCCCACCTTTGCGCTGCAGAATATGTTCCAGAGCTTTTGTCACCGCCGAAAAGCCGCACCTCGGTTTCTGGTTCACCGTGGGCGCGGGCTGCACCAACATGGTGCTGGATGTGCTGATGGTGGGCATCTGGGGCTGGGGCGTGGAGGGCGCGGCCATTGCCACCTTTATCAGCCAGCTGGTAGGCGGCGTACTGCCGGTGTTCTACTTCATCAACCGCAGCAACTCCAGCCGCCTGCACCTGTGCAGGACCAGTTTTTACAGCAAAGTCCTGCGGGATGCCTGCATCAACGGCTCTTCCGAGCTGATGACCAACCTTTCCATGTCGCTGGTGAACATCCTGTACAACTACCAGCTGCTGCGCCTTGCCGGAGAAAACGGCGTGGCCGCCTACGGCGTCATCATGTACGCCGCCTTCCTGTTCGTGGCGGTGTTCGTGGGCTATGCCGTGGGCAGTGCGCCCATCGTCAGCTTCCACTACGGTGCAGGCAACCGTGCCGAGGTGCACAATCTCTACCGCAAGAGCCTGCGGCTCATCGCCGTGGTGGCTGTGACCCTGACGCTGGCTTCCATGTTCATCATCCCCTGTGTGGCGCGCATTTTCGTGGGCTACGACGCGGAGTTGCTGGCCCTGACCAGCCGGGCCTTCCGGCTGTATGCGCTGAGCTTCCTCATCATGGGCTTCAACGTGTATGCGTCCTCCTTCTTCACGGCGCTGGGCGACGGCGTGACCAGCGCGCTGATCTCCTTTTTTGCGCACGCTGGCGTTTCAGGTGATCGCCATTCTCCT